>Ga0316206_1000134_pt1 | contig 148066 bp, 143 predicted proteins | sample 6monthpyrite_MG_FD_204942 | JGI IMG/M metagenome (GOLD analysis project Ga0316206, IMG submission 204942) | Microbial mat bacterial communities from mineral coupon in-situ incubated in ocean water Damariscotta River, Maine, United States -... | ecosystem: Environmental > Aquatic > Marine >... | reverse complement strand
GACCGGGCGAATGTACTAACTCAAAACGTTAGAAAACAGACTTAATTGCCATCTCAGTTCTGTTTTCTAACAATTTGCATGTCCAGAAGCGAACCCAAAAAAGTCCAAAAGCGCGCGCCGGGCTACAAGACCCGACATTCAGTCCTTAACCGTGGTGGGATTAATGGTTTTAATATTACGTCCCGCTTTTTTGTCATTGATCTCGATCTGCTGAACATCCCTTTTCTGGACGGGCAAACTCAAATCAATATGAAGCAGGCCATTATCCATTTCCGCACCGGCCACCTGCACCCCTTCGGCCAACACGAATTTGCGTTGGAACTGTCGGGCAGCAATGCCACGATGCAGGTAGACACGACCCGTCTCCTCATTCTGCTTACCATGAATGATTAACTGGTTTTGTTCCAGCGTTATCTGCAGATCGTCCTTAAAAAATCCGGCCACAGCCAGTGTAATCCGTAAGTTTTCATCGGACATTTGTTCGATATTGTAAGGGGGATACCCTTCCCCGCCGGATTTGGCGAGCTGCTCGAGCATATGCTCAAAGCGATCAAAACCCAACATCATTGGGCTGTTAAACACAGACATTGTTGACACTCCACTAATCTCCTCGAACGAGCGAGCTTACAGGCGGGTCCGGACCGGCACCCGAAGGACAGCCCGCAACATGCGCGGCCATTCCTTGTGTCTAATGTAGGGATCATTCCCGTCCTCATCAAGGTTACAGACAGAATCTTTATAAATAGGCGTATTTTACGTCTGGTGAGGACAGCAAGCGCTACTCTTTGCGGCCCGCTTCAATTTCTGCCTGATGTGCTGCCATTTCCGCCATTTGGTACAGTGCCCCTGCAACGGCGGCTGACCCGCCCAGACTGGTCTCCATCGCCTGCATCAATGTGGCCACCACACCGGCATTGAAAAAGTCCCGCTCCAGACCGGCTTCGAGGCAGTCTTCGAGCGCCTGATCCATATGGCTTGTGATAATTTTAGCGGCTGTATCCAGTTTTTCTTTTGTCTCTGCATCCGGCAGGGAAAATGGGGCTGTCTCTGTCACGATTCTTATCCGTTCCTGAAAATCAAGGGTTCTGCCGACAGACATAAGCGCAAAAGCGGCAATGATCAAAAGAAATCACACTCTTTTCAAGCCCTGCGTCGCTGTTACGCACCCAACTCGATCGGTTTGCCAAAATCTGTATGGCTATTGGCTTGCCGCCATTCTTCTTTCCGGTTCAACTGCTGATCAATACTCAAAATCTGCGTATCCGCCAGAATTTTCTCAAGGGCCGCCAGCCAGCACAGATAATAATTCTCATTACCACTGCCGCGCCCCTGTTTTGTCGCCGCCGCTATTTCCGCACCGAACATATCGGCCCACTGGCTCCAGCTGAAATGCCCTGCCTGTGACAGCTGAACCGTCAGGGCAAAAGCTTGTGCCTGCCACGGAGCATCAAAAACCGGGCCAACTTCATCTTTCGGGATCGGCATATCCGCCAGCGCGACGTCCATCTTGCTCATAGAAGAAATTTCACTCATGTCAGCGCCTCCAGATGATCGTCCCACAGGTCAAGATAGATATAATCGCCCTCGGTGCCATCCGGCCCCCATAGCTCAACTGACGAGAATCGCACATTATACAGATGCTGCGGATCTTCACTGCCATGGGCATTGGCGTCAGCAAACACATGCAGGCCGTAATCGCTCATAATTTCACCGCGCTTGCCCCGGGCATATCTGGGCAGCCTTGTGTGCCCTGCGGGATGAATATTGCGCCCCCGCACCGTGTCACCAACCCTGAAACTGGCAGCCTTTCCGATCTTGCGCGTATAAGTGGCCCCTTTATCCATAACGGCATCCATCTTGTCCGCTGGCAATTTGGGCCCATGCGCCACGGTCACTGGTTGCGCCGGTATCCGGCCTGCCATTTCGTCGGCACTAATGGCGCCTTTTTCGCTTAAAATACGAACCAGACCATCAATCCATATCTGGTAATAGCTGCTCGACAAATATGCAGCGGGTGCCATGCGTTCGCGGGCATGACGCGATTCGTCAATATTGCGCAGCTTCAATGACCCGATAGCATTGTTAATGGCAAAGACCCGCTTCTCCCACTCCCCGTGGAATTTGGGCGCATCCTCGGCCTCAATCTCGAGGGGACCCATGCCGTGCATCCCGCCCATATCATGAACACCATCCATCAGCCTGCCTCCATATTTTCAGGATTTGTCGCACGGACCACACCGATCATGCTGTCGCGGCTGACCAGATCGGCAAGGGCTGCTTCATCCAGCCCGTCCGTGCCCGCTGGGCGTTGCGGAATAACCAGATACCGGGTCTCGGCTGTACTGTCCCAGACCCGCAGCTTCACATCATCAGCAATCTCGGTGCCAAATTCACGCAAAACGGCGCGCGGCTCTCGCACCACGCGCGATCGATACGGTGCCGATTTGTACCAGACCGGCGGCAATCCCAGCACCGGCCACGGATAACAGGAACATAACGTGCAAACCACCACATTATGCACCGCATCCGTATTCTCGACCGCCACCAGCTCTTCCCCTTGCGCACCGCTATACCCAAGCTCGGCAATGGCCGCTGACGCATCTTCGAGCAAGCGCGCCTTATACTCAGGATCGCACCACGCCCGGGCAACGACCGCCGCCCCGTTACGCGGACCAACCTTGTTCTCATACCGATCCACCAGCGCATCCAGCGTCTCGCGGTCCACCAGCCCCTTTTCCACCAGCAGGGATTCCAGCGTTTTCACCCGCAGAACAGTGTCTGATAACGGCTCGCTATGTTTATGATTATGACCCATGATATGCCTCCGAAACCGACTCGAAACAGCCGGTACACCTGATATCAGGTGATCATGGAACAATTTTTTAAACGGAACAAGCTCTTACGATAAACAATATTGCAGTGAATGATGAGTTTGAAAAACACCGATACAATAAACACATCAACAACTCCTAAAAGTCGTGCGGTGTTCTTTTTTAGGTTTATAGTTTACATTTTCGAAATAACTATTAAATATAGTTCTCATAAAGTCCTAGGCAGTACGCTTTTGGTCCAGGATTGCTGGCTATACTCTAAAAGCCGATCCCTAGGACTTAAATTTTTTGGGGGAGTTTATACGCACGGCGATACTCGTGGACGCAGGGTTTTTCTTAAAGCGATATAGGCACGTATATCCATCAAGAGACCCAATGAATGCAGAGAAAGTTGCAACAGATCTACATCTGTATGGCTGTCTTGCATTTAAAACAAAAAAACCAGCCGAGAAGAGACCTTTATAGAATATTTGTTTATGATTGCCCTCCTTTAACCAAGAAGGCGCACAATCCAATATCCAATAATAGCATAGACTTTTCAAAAACTGATATCGCACAGTTTCGATTAAAGTTTCATGATGAGTTGAGATCAAAGCGATTAGTTGCTTTGCGCCTTGGTCATCTCTCTAAGCATGCGAAATGGAATATCCACCCTCATAGACTTAAAGAAGTTTTCAAAGGCACAAAAAAGTTTGAAGACTTAAATGAGGACGATGTCTTTTATCAAGCTCGCCAGAAAGGCGTGGATATGAAGCTCGGTGTTGATATTGCCAGCCTAGCATATAAAAAACTTGTAAACCAAATTGTCTTAATAGCTGGCGATGCAGATTTCATTCCTGCGGCAAAGCTTGCTCGAAGAGAAGGTATAGATTTTATTCTTGATCCTATGCGCCAGTTAATAGATCCAGCACTTAACGAACATGTTGATGGCCTTAGAACAACAGCCCCAGCAGCAACTAAAACCTAAACAATTCTAATAAATATTCGTCGAATCACCAGCAATCCCCATATTGAACAAAAAGTTTCGAAGCACCTGCTATTATAATCAGAATTCGTGTTGCGGCACGTCAACAGTCCAAACTATTATTTCTAAAATTGCAAAATTTCTCTGAGAAATGTTCAGCACATTAATCTGGCCAGTTTCCATATTAGCTGTTTGCTCTGAAGTACACGCATGACTGCATGTGCTACTAAAAAACCCTTGTCAATAAAACGCGATTCCCCACACAACTCTCATGTTCAACAAAAATCAACATTGTTGAACATGCTCCCAAAGCAGTACATAGCTAAACAGCAAAAAGCCCCGACAATTCTGCCGGGGCTTTTTAAATTCTGGTGGAGCCAGACGGGATCGAACCGACGACCTCTTGAATGCCATCCAAGCGCTCTCCCAACTGAGCTATGGCCCCACAATATACCGCTCGGGATTTTGCAATCTCCAAACGCGCGCAGAAACTAGTCCGAAGCGCCGGCAAATTCAAGTCAAAAATTCACCGGCCTTCAATAATTTTCGCAGTAAGCTAAAACCGGTTCAAGAAAGCCCTTCGCTTTCTACCGGTGGAACAACCACACCGGCTAGCTCGTCGTCCTCTTCGACATCATCAGGTAAATCAGCATCCACCTGTTTCAAAATCTCTTCATCATCCAGAAGCAGACTACTGGCCTCGGCCACGTCTTCAGAGACGACAGCCACCGGAGCTTTGACCTTCGCCTTGGCGGCAGGTGCGGCCTTCGCCGGCTTCAGAATTTTCTCAGGGACATACTTGGTGCCACAGCCGGGACATAAAATCGGGTCCCTCAACATGTCGTAAAATACTTTGCCGCAGGATTTGCAGCTATGCTTTGCACCCCATTCCGGTTTAGCCATTTTATCCTCATACAGACTGAAAGGTTAAAAACGCGATCGTTTTTTGCTCATTTGCCAGAATCCAACCGCTCTGTCAAAAGTTTCTTGCAGCTTGGCATTAGGAATATGTGACAAATGTTAAAAACCTTGTTAAAAACAGAAATATTTTCAACACAAATTGAAGGCCTGTCCTTTATTTCAGGGCCGAATTCGAGAAAATGACACCAGCATCAATAACCGCCGGGTCAGTGACATCATCTGCCTGCGGCCCGATCCGCGGCAAAATCACTGTTCCGGGCGACAAATCCATCTCGCACCGCTCCCTTATTCTGGGCAGCCTTGCCATTGGTCGAACCCGCATCAGTGGCCTGCTTGAAGGCGAAGATGTGCTCTGCACTGCCGCTGCCATGCGCCAGATGGGGGCTCGTATCGAAAAAGACAGCACTGGTGACTGGCTGGTTGACGGCGTCGGCGTCGGCGGTTTGCGCGAGCCTGCCAATATTCTGGATATGGGTAATTCCGGCACTGCCGCCCGCCTGCTGATGGGCGTTGTCGCCAGCGCCCCGTTCAACAGCTTCTTTGCAGGGGACGCCTCCTTGCATAAACGCCCCATGGGCCGGGTAACGGTGCCGCTTCGCCAAATGGGAGCGGTTATTACCAGCCGCTCTGAAGACCGTTTTCCCTTATGTGTCACCGGGCAAAACCTGATGCCCATCACTTACGAGCTGCCTGTAGCCTCTGCGCAAGTGAAATCCTGCATATTGCTGGCAGGGCTGGACACACCCGGCACCACAACCGTGATCGAACCCAAACCCACCCGCGATCATACAGAAAACATGTTGCGCCATTTCGGGGCCGAAATAATGGTAGAGGCCGCCGATGATGGCAGCCGCACCATCAGCCTGCCGGGACAACAAGAGCTCAGGGCTGCCGATATCATTGTGCCGGGCGATCCGTCTTCCGCCGCTTTTCTGGCGGTGGCCGCCGCTATTTTACCCGGATCAGACATCACGATCGAAAATGTCGGCATCAATCCGCTACGTGACGGCCTGTTCGAGACACTGGGCGAGATGGGAGCAGATATCACCATCGATAACATGCGCATCGCTGGCGGTGAGCAGGTCAGCGATATTACCATCAAAGGCGGCCTCCTTAAAGGAGTTGAAGTCCCGCCTGCACGCGCCGTCTCCATGATCGATGAATATCCGGTGTTGTTTGTGGCTGCTGCCTTCGCCCATGGCTCAACCGTCATGCGCGGCCTGAAAGAGCTGCGGGTAAAAGAAAGTGATCGCATCGCCGTCATGGCAGCGGGCCTTACCGCCTGCGGCGTCTCCGTTGAGGAACTTGACGACGGCCTGATCGTTCATGGCCGCGCCATACCCCCCAAAGGCGGCGCCTGTGTTGCCACAGAGCTTGATCACCGTATTGCCATGTCCTTTCTGGTGTTGGGAATGGCAACCGAGCAGCCGGTCACCATTGACGATGGCACCGTGATGGAGACCAGTTTCCCCGGCTTCAGTGCCTTGATGAACGGCCTTGGTGCCGCCATAAATGCGGCAAAGTCCTCATGATTATCGCGGTTGACGGGCCGGTTGCGGCAGGTAAGGGAACATTAGCGCGGCGAATCGCTAAGCGCTATGGCTTCGAATATCTTGATACCGGGGCCCTTTACCGGGCTGTCGGGCTATTATTACTGCAAAATAATCAGGACCCGTCTGATCCGGCACTAGCCACTGCCGCAGCCCGCAATGTGGACCAGATCAACCTGCAGGATCCGCGGCTACGGGCGGAAGAAACCGGCAATGCGGCCTCTGTTGTTGCGGTAAATCCGGACGTGCGGTCAGCCCTGCTCGACTATCAGCGAAAGGTGGCAGAACACAAGCCTGGCGCGGTGTTGGATGGCCGTGACATCGGTACTATTGTCTGTCCAGATGCGCAGGTAAAGCTGTTTGTCACCGCCTCTGCCGAGGTGCGGGCCCAGCGCCGTTTTGCCGAACTTCAAGCCAAGGGGCAGTCTGTCTCGCTCGAAGATATCAGGGCCGATCTGCAAGCCCGTGATGCCCGTGATCAGGGCCGCAAGACAGCCCCTCTTGCCAAAGCTGAAGACGCGCACTTGCTTGATACAACAAAATTGGATATAGAAGCGGCTCTTGAAGCTGCTTGCCAGATTATCGACCCGCTTTTAGCGAAGAGGTAACACGCAATCATCTTGAGACGGTCCCGCCCACGCAGGGGTCAAATTTTACGCGTTTTCCAAGCGTGCGATTGAAAACTGGAAAACAAGTGGCCATTGATCCGCCGGAATGCCGGTTTGGCCTGATAGAGGATCAGTTGAGGAATTCAAAATATGTCCAATACCAATCTCGCTGAAGAAGGCATGCCCGCCGTTGAAGATTTCGCAGCAATGCTCGAAGAATCATACGGTGCCAACAGCAGCCTCGAAGGCACCGTTATCAAGGGTACCATTGTTAATATTGAAAAAGATCTCGCCATCATTGATGTGGGATTGAAATCAGAGGGCCGCGTTCCGTTGAAGGAATTTGCAGCCCCGGGTCAGGATTCTGACCTGAAAGTTGGCGATACTGTTGAAGTTTTTCTGGAACGCATCGAAAACTCTGCTGGTGAAGCGGTTCTGTCTCGTGACAAAGCCCGCCGTGAAGAAGCCTGGGAAAAACTCGAAGTTGCCTTTGCTGCAAACGAGCGTGTTGAAGGTGTTATTTTTGGCCGGGTCAAAGGTGGTTTCACTGTTGATCTGTCCGGCGCAGTGGCTTTCTTGCCAGGCAGCCAGGTAGATGTGCGCCCTGTGCGCGACATTGCACCGCTTAAAGGTATTCCGCAGCCCTTCCAGATCCTGAAAATGGACCGTCGCCGCGGCAACATCGTTGTCTCTCGCCGTGCCGTTCTCGAAGAGAGCCGTGCCGAAGCCCGTGCCGAGCTCATCGGAACCCTTGAAGAAGGCCAGACACTTGAAGGTATTGTTAAAAACATCACTGATTACGGTGCCTTTGTTGATCTGGGCGGTGTTGATGGCTTGCTGCATGTCACTGACATTGCATGGCGCCGCGTCAACCACCCATCAGAAGCTCTGACAATTGGTGAAACGGTTAAAGTACAGGTTATCCGCCTGAACAAGGAAACACAGCGCATCAGCCTTGGCATGAAACAGCTGCTAACCGATCCTTGGGATAGCCTTGAAACCAAATATCCACTGCAAGCCAAATTCACGGGCCGGGTTACCAACATCACCGATTATGGTGCTTTTGTTGAACTTGAACCCGGTGTTGAAGGTCTTGTCCATGTCTCTGAGATGAGCTGGACCAAGAAGAACGTACATCCGGGCAAAATCGTTTCCACTTCTCAGGAAGTAGAAGTGGTGGTTCTTGAAGTGGACGAATCCCGTCGCCGCATCAGCCTTGGCCTGAAACAGTGCCTTGACAATCCATGGGGCAAGTTTGCCGATTCAACACCTGTTGGTAGCACCATCACCGGTGAAGTGAAAAACATCACTGAATTTGGTCTGTTCATCGGTCTTGAAAATGACGTGGACGGCATGGTTCACATGTCCGACATCGACTGGAACGAGCCTGGCGAAAAAGCCATTCAAAACTTTAGCAAAGGCGACGAAGTCTCCGCCAAGGTTCTGGACATCGACATCGAGAAAGAGCGCATCAGCCTTGGTATCAAGCAACTGAGCGAAGATCCGTTTGCCGGTGCTGCTGAAATGAAAAAAGGCGCGGTTGTCACTTGTACGGTTACCGCCATACAGGATGCCGGTATTGATGTTGAAGTTGCCGAAGGCGTTACCGGTTTCATCCGCAAGGGTGATCTCAGCCGTGACCGTGCAGAGCAACGTTCTGACCGCTTTGCGGTTGGTGACAAGATAGATGCGAAAATCACATCTATCGACAACAAGACCCGTAAAGTGTCTCTTTCGATCAAAGCCAAAGAAGTTGCCGAAGAAAAAGAAGCCGTTAAACAATACGGATCTTCTGACGCCGGTGCCTCTCTTGGTGATATCCTCGGTGCCGCCATGCGCAAAGCCGAAGGTTCTGACGACTAAACACTAACTGGACGGAGATCATGATGTTCACGACAAACTGGAGACCACATGCCCTTTGATCCCGAAACACAACAAGACAGGCGCCGCATGAAGCGGCGCCTGTTTTTTTGGCGCATTCTAGCCGTTCTTTTCGCCATCATTGCCCTGGGCATCGGGTTTGGCGAATTTGGTCCGACCCTTGACGAGCCGCATGTGGCGCGCCTGAATATCAATAACGTCATTATCGAAAATGACCTTCGCCAGCAGGCTATCGCCCGCATTGCCAAAAACGATCAGGCAAAAGCCCTGATTGTCTATATCAACAGTCCCGGCGGCTCCACCTATGGCAGCGAGCAACTTTTCAATGCCCTGCGCCGGGTAGCTGCTAAAAAACCGGTCATCACCGTAATTGGCACCATCGGGGCATCCGGTGGATATCTGACCGCCCTTGCTGGTGAACGTATTTTTGCCGGAGAAAGCTCTATCACCGGCTCCATCGGGGTCATTGTCCAGCTAACAGAAATATCCGAGTTGATGGCAACTCTTGGCGTTAAAGCCGATGCCATCACATCAGGCCCCCTCAAAGGCGAGCCTTCACCGTTCAAACCGATCTCGGAGGGCGGACGGAAAAATTTACAGGATATGGTCACTCAGACCCATGCGTGGTTTGTTGACCTTGTGGCCGCCAACCGCCCCCTGTCCAGAGAACAAGCCGCATCCCTTGCCAATGGCGGGGTTCTCATTGGTCGCGCCGCCGTGAAGGCCGGGCTTATTGATGCGCTTGGCGGGCTGGTGGAAGCACGCCAATGGCTGGAATCAGATAAAGGGATTTCGACCAAACTGCCCCTGATCGCAGTCGATTATAGTGCCCCAAAAGGGCTGGCAGAACAGCTTTTACAAGGAATCTGGGGGAAAAGCTTTATATCAGAACGACTTACACTTGACGGACTGGTTTCGCTTTGGCACCCTAATTAGAGAAAATTTGAATAAACATAGTTTGGTCACAACGGCCATAGTAAATATCGGGGGCATCTCAGGATGATTAAGTCGGAGCTTATTGCACTTCTCGCAGAAAAAAATCCTCATCTATATCTGCGGGATGTGGAGCGAATTGTTACTACCATCTTTGATGAAATCTCTGATGCGATGGCCCGCGGAGATCGGGTCGAACTGCGCGGTTTCGGGGCCTTTTCAACCAAAGAACGGGCTGCCCGTGTGGGCCGCAATCCCCGCACTGGCGAAGCTGTAAATGTCGAAAAGAAATACGTTCCCTATTTCAAATGCGGTAAAGATTTGCGGGAACGGTTAAATAACCGCGCGGACTGATCAACACTATCAAGATAAGGGTAAATTCGTGAAACTCATTTCGGGAATATTTCTGGGCCTTTTGGGAATCGCCGTCATCACACTCAGCATTGGCAATGATGCGATGACAGTTTTTTCCCTGTACCCCTTGCCTTTTGAAATTGAACTCCCGCTTTATATGCTTATTCTTGGCGGCGGATTTATCGGTCTGTTGCTCGGCTCGTTTCGCATCTGGATGGCAGATGGCAAGATTCGCCGTGAAAACCGGGCAGGCAAGCAGGAAATCCTGCGCCTTAAAGGTGAAATCGCCCGCCTTGAAAAACAGCAAGCAACCCAGAACGAAGCCATCAGCTCCGATGCCGAGCATTTGCTGAAACTGACGGAACAGAAGCGCTCTTCTGCGGCATAAAAGACGTCTCCGTCCCGACCAGCTGGCTGAACTTCTTGAAAAACAGGCCTGAAAACACCTGAATATTGTCATATGCCCGATTTTTGACATTTTCCCCTTCTATCGCTTCACTTCCTTGCAAAAGCAGCTATTATCCACTGCTTTTCTTTGACAATGACCCCGTGTTGGCGATCCTGTTATGCGACAAAATCTGAAAAATCCGGTTCTAACCGCCATCGATACCATCGATTTGGGTGCTGCCAGAACGCTGGCCCGTGATCTGGAGCCGGTGAGCGGTGGCATCAAGCTGGGCAAGGAATTTTTCACCGCCCATGGCCCGCAAGGGGTTCTGGATGTCGTCGGCAAGGCACAGCCGCTCTTTCTCGATTTGAAATTTCACGATATTCCCAACACGGTTGCCGGGGCCGTCCGCGCAGCCACCAAAGCCATGACCCCCAATATGCTGACCATCCATGCCTGTGGGGGACCTGCTATGATCAGGGCCGCAGCAGAGGCGGCGGCTGAATTTGACGCTCCCCCGTGGATTCTGGCGGTTACCGTCCTTACCAGCATGGATGAGGCCGATCTTGCCGCCACCGGTGTGAATAGCAGCCCTGCTGATCAAGTCTTGCGGCTGGCCACACTGGCGCAGGCTAACGGGGCCGATGGGGTGATCTGCAGTCCGCTTGAAATTGCCGCCCTTCGTGCTGAATGTGGGCCCGATTTTAAACTGGTCACCCCGGGCATTCGCCCTGCCGGTGCCGATCACGGGGATCAAAAGCGGGTTAAAACACCAAACGAGGCCCTGTCGGATGGCGCTGATTGTCTGGTGATCGGCCGCCCGATCACCGGACAAGCCGACCCTGTTGCTGCCGCCCGCCAGATTATTCAAGGTCTCAATTGATATGGCAAAATGCAGCGCAAAAATTTGCGGGTTGAACGATATCCCGTCGCTCGGCGCTGCCATTGCCGGCGGAGCCGCTTATGTGGGCATGGTGTTTTATCCGCCCAGCCCGCGTGCTATCACGGCCGAACAGGCCGCAGAACTGGCAAAAAATGTCCCCGCATCTGTTAAAATTGTCGGCCTGTTTGTCGATCCGCAAGAGGCCGAAATTGAAGCCATTCTCGCACAAGCACGGCTGGATATGATCCAGCTGCACGGCTCGGAGAGCCCCGAACGGGTTGCCCAAATTCGCCAGTATTTTTCCCTGCCAGTGATGAAGGCCCTTAAAATTGCCACCCCTGACGATTTAGTCGCCGCAAAAGACTATGAAAACAGTGCTGACATGTTGCTGTTTGATGCAAAAGCTCCTAAAAACATGAAGGATGCGCTTCCCGGTGGAAACGGCCTTGTCTTTGACTGGCATATGCTGAGCAATTTATCCTTTTCCCTGCCCTGGATGCTGGCGGGGGGGCTTAATGCTGCGAATGTCCGTGAAGCCATTACTATTAGCGGTGCCACTTGCGTAGATACGTCTTCGGGTGTGGAAAGCAGCCCCGGCCACAAGGACCTGGCAGCGATTGCCCGGTTTCTGGAGATAGTTTCTGAAGGCGGTTCTGAAGATGGGGTATAAAATTTGATATGACGGTTAAGGTTGGAACTCAATGACACAATTGAATACATATCGCTCTGGCCCCGATGATACGGGTCATTTTGGTATTTTTGGCGGCCAATTCGTCGCGGAAACCCTGATGCCGCTCATTCAGGAGCTCGACGCTGCCTATGAAAGCGCCAAACAGGACCCCGCTTTTGCCGAACAGCTGGCGAGCCTGCTCAAGCATTATGTGGGCCGCGAAAGCCCGCTTTATTTTGCCGAACGCCTGACCGAGCATTTCGGCGGCGCCAAAATCTATCTCAAGCGCGAAGATTTGAACCATACCGGCGCCCATAAGATCAATAACTGCATCGGGCAGATTTTATTGGCTCTGCGCATGGGCAAAAAACGGATTATTGCCGAAACCGGTGCCGGTCAGCATGGCGTTGCCACCGCAACCGTCGCCGCCCGCTTTGGTCTGCCCTGTACCATCTATATGGGCGAGACCGATATCGAACGGCAAAAACCGAACGTGTTTCGCATGAAGCTGATGGGGGCCGAAGTGATCCCCGTAGTTTCAGGCTCGCGCACCCTCAAAGACGCCATGAACGAAGCGTTACGCGACTGGGTAACCAATGTGGAAGATACCTTCTATATCATTGGTACTGTTGCCGGCCCGCACCCCTATCCCACTCTTGTTCGGGATTTCCAGAATATCATCGGCGAAGAAGTCCGCAGTCAGATCATGAAGGCTGAAGGTCGCTTGCCCGATACCCTGCTCGCCTGTATTGGCGGTGGCTCCAACGCCATGGGACTATTCCACCCTTTCCTTGATGACGATGATATTGAGATTATCGGAGTAGAAGCCGCAGGCCTTGGCCTCGATACAAATAAACATGCGGCCTCGCTCAAGGGCGGGCGCCCCGGTGTTCTGCATGGCAACCGCACTTATTTGCTGCAAGACGACGACGGCCAGATCATCGAGGCCCATTCCATCTCTGCCGGCCTCGACTATCCGGGGATCGGCCCTGAACATGCATGGCTACATGATGTGGGGCGTGTCAATTATGTCAGTGCCACTGATGCGCAAGCCCTTGAAGCCTTTCAGCTCTGTTGCGAGCTTGAAGGCATTATTCCAGCACTGGAATCCAGTCATGCGCTGGCCCACCTGAAACAGATTGCCCCCTCGCTGCCCGAGGACCATATAATCGTTGTTAATCTGTCCGGCAGGGGAGATAAGGATATTTTCACAGTTGCAGACGCGCTGGGAGTGGAACTTTGATAGAAACCCGTATTGATCGCCGCTTTGCCGCGTTAAAGGCCGAAGGCCGCGCCGCTTTTGTCAGCTTCCTGATGGCCGGTGATCCCGACCCTGACACCGCCTTGCAAATCATCAAGGGTTTGCCCACCGCCGGTGCCGATATTATTGAAATCGGCATGCCCTTCACCGATCCCATGGCTGACGGGCCGGCTATCCAGCAAGCAGGCCTGCGCGCCCTTGCCGTCGGAGTAACTCTTAAATCCACGCTGGAACTGATTACCAAATTTCGCCAGGACGATGACGAAACACCGATTGTTCTGATGGGATATTACAATCCTGTCTATAGCTACGGGGTGGATGCATTTTTAAAAGATGCCAAACAGGCCGGCGTTGACGGGTTGATCATTGTTGACCTGCCCGCCGAAGAAGATGACGAACTGTGCCTGCCCGCGCGGGCCGCAGGGATCAACTTCATCCGCCTGGCAACACCAACCACGGATGATAAGCGCCTGCCTGCCGTTCTCGCCAACAGTTCCGGCTTTTTATATTATGTCTCCATCGCCGGGACAACCGGTGCCGCCGCGCCAGAACCTGCCGATGTTGCAAAAGCACTCGCCCGTATCAAGGCGGCCACCGATTTACCCGTTGCCGTCGGCTTTGGCATTCGCACCGGCGAACAGGCTGCCGAAATCGCCAAAATTGCCGACGGGGCCGTTGTCGGAACGGCATTGGTTGAAAAAATTGCAGCCGCCTCAAGCAAAGAAGACGCCGTTCGCGCTGTCTTGGCACTGGCCTCTGAACTCTCTGCCGGTGTGCAGAGCGTCTCCAAGTAAGAACAGGATCACAAGATGAATTGGCTAACCAATAAAGTTCTTCCAAAAATTCGCAGTCTGACCACGTCAAAAGATACCCCTGATAATTTGTGGGTTAAATGCCCTGAATGCGGACAAATGCTGTTCCATAATGATCTGGCGGCCAACCAGAATGTATGCAGCCATTGCGAACATCACATGCGTATCGGCCCCAAAGTGCGTTTCAAAGTCCTGTTTGACGAGGGCAGCTATGATGTGATCGAACTGCCCGAAGTTCCTATTGATCCGTTGAAATTCCGCGATTCCAAGAAATACCTTGATCGCCTGAAAGAGGCTCGCAACAAAACCGGTGATCGCGACGCGATGATCGTTGCCCATGGCAAACTGTCGGGTAATCCCGCTGTCATCGGCGTGCAGAATTTCAATTTCATGGGTGGCTCCCTCGGTATGGCTGTGGGCGAGGCAATTGTCTCTGCCGCCAAACTGGCAATTTTGCAAAAAGCCCCACTTATCCTGTTTACCGCCGCAGGAGGGGCCCGCATGCAAGAAGGGATTTTCTCCCTGATGCAAATGCCACGCACAACCGTTGCCATCCAGCGCCTCAAAGAGGCCCACCTGCCCTTTATTGTCGTGCTGACAGACCCCACAACCGGTGGTGTAACGGCATCCTATGCCATGCTTGGCGATATCCAGATTTCAGAACCCGGCGCCCTGATTTGTTTTGCAGGGCCCCGCGTCATTGAAGAAACCATTCGCGAAAAACTGCCCGAAGGCTTCCAGCGCGCTGAATTTTTGCTTGAAAAAGGCATGCTCGACATGGTGGTTCACCGCCACGAGCTTAAAGAAACACTGGCGCGCCTGATTGACCTTATTGCCAACAAGCTGGCCAGCAAACGCCTGAAGGCAGTAGCTGACATGGCGGCACCAGCCGAAGAAAATAGCCCCGAAAACCCGCCTGCAACAGCAGATAAAGAAGCCCCCGAGGCCCTTTCGGAGGAAAATTCCGAAGATACCGAGACAAAATAAAAGGCTGCGCCCGTGCCCGATCGCCATAGTGATGTCATCCTCAAACGGCTGCTGGGACTACATCCCAAACTGATCGACCTGTCTCTTGACCGGATGCATGATATTCTGGCCAAAATGGGCAATCCGGAACAGCGGCTACCGCCGGTCATCCATGTGGCGGGAACCAACGGCAAAGGCTCACTGGTGGCATATTTACGAGCTATCTTGCAAGTTGCCGGATACAGGGTTCATGCCTTCACATCCCCGCATCTGGTACGTTTTTCCGAGCGCATCACACTGGCGGGGGAGACCATTTCAGAACAGGCCCTGTCAGACCTGCTGCTTGATTGCGAGCGCATAAACGGTGCTGTCCCCATTACCTTTTTTGAAATAACCACTGCGGCCGCCTTCAAGGCCTTTGCCGAAACACCGGCCGATATCTTGCTGCTGGAAACCGGCCTTGGCGGGCGGCTGGATGCAACGAATGTAATCACGCACCCCGCGGCAGTCGCCCTGACCCCCATCTCCCATGATCATGAGCAATTTCTGGGGCCCGACCTTGCCGGTATTGCCGCTGAAAAAGCCGGGATAATCAAACAAGACGCCCCGCTCATCATTGGCCCGCAAATCTCTCTGGTACAAAAGGTACTCAATAAGGCTGCGACAACAAAAGGGGCGGTCCCGTACAGCTATAAAGATAACTGGTCTTGCCGTCTCCATAATGATGGCCGCTGGTGCTATCAAGGGGGCAATTTAAGCGGTACATATGGCCCACCTGCCCTTAACGGTCCCCATCAGATTGCCAATGCGGCAACGGCCCTTGCCGTTCTGGAAAAGCTGCCCGATTTTAACATCACCCCTGACCATATCGAACAGGGCCTGAAGAATGTACACTGGCCCGCCCGCATGCAACGGCTGCGACAGGGAAATCTGGTGAACAGGCTCCCCGACAGTGTGGAATTATGGCTCGATGGCGGCCATAATGAAGCGGCAGCGGCCAAAATTGCTGACTGTTTCACCCAGTGGGAAGCCGCAGACGAAAAACCCACCTATCTGATTTGTGGCATGCTCACCACCAAGGACCAGTTGGCCTATATGCGGCAGCTTCAGAAATTCACCCAAAAGGCGGTGATGGTTCCCATTGACGGCGAAGCCGCCTCAACACCGGCCGAGGCCCTTGCTGATATTGGCCGCAGCGCGGGCATTGACTGCGCATCTGCCCCGTCGGTTGAAGAGGCTGTGGATATCCTGATGCCACAACTGAACATTCGGCCCTGCCGTCTGCTCATCGCCGGAAGTCTTTATCTGGCCGGAAATGTCTTGCGCACAAACTCCTGAAAAGCTGCCGTCACGGTGCCAGACGATATCCACCGGTTTCTGTAACCAGAATAGTTGCCGAGGATGGATCTGCCTCGATTTTCTGGCGCAGACGATAAATATGGGTCTCCAGCGTATGGGTGGTGACCCCGGCATTATACCCCCAGACCTCGTTCAACAGGATATCGCGCGAGACGACTTTCTGTCCGGCCCGGTACAGATATTTGAGAATAGATGTCTCTTTCTCTGTCAGGCGAATTTTCTCGTCTTTTTCTTCGTTCAGAAGCAGTTTCTTGGACGGCTGAAAACTGTAAGGACCAATGGCAAAGATGGCATCTTCACTTTGCTCATGCTGGCGCAGTTGCGCCCGGATGCGGGCCAGAAGAACCCCGATACGAAACGGTTTCGAGACATAGTCATTGGCACCCGATTCAAGGCCCAGTATCTGGTCACTGTCACTGTCTTGCGCCGTGAGCATGATCACCGGGGCGCGCGAGCCGTTGCGGCGCAAAATCTTGCAGGCTTCACGCCCATCCATATCGGGCAATCCCACATCCAGCAAAATCAGATCAAAATGATTGCTCTTTATCATCTCCAGCCCTGTCGCTGCGGTCGCCGCCTGATGGGTTTCAAATTCTTCGTGCAAATCCAGCTGCTCCGCCAGTGTCTGGCGCAAACTGTCATCATCATCGACCATAAGAATTTTCTTGACCCCAGACATGGCTATCTCCCCGTTCCGGTTACCGTAATAGCTGCAACGACCGGTATGGCCCCTGCCCTTTTCCTAAACTCTAAGTTAGGTCCCTTTTACACCATTCAAGAGAGTGCCCACATATTGTTAGGCCCCCTCACATAGAAGTGACCATAGACAGATACCCGCACACAAGACTGTGACCCTTGAACATATTGCAGAATAAGGTTTCATACCCTTTATACAAAACTGTTTTTTACAATTGGTAAATCTGGCGGCAGACTGCTAAAAACAAATGAAAACAGACCCATTACCGGTAAACAACCCATGACCAACCCAGTTCAGGCATCAGAACATCCCCGGCATTTACGCAGCGTTGACCGGGCCATTGCAGATTTACGGCACGCCCTACCCGTTCTTGTGCGCGGTACTGATACGGCTCATCTTGTTCTGTCCAGCGAACTGGCCTTTGCCGCAGGCATCGATGCCATGGAAGCGCTGGCGCAAGCGCCAGCAACCCTTGCCCTTACCGCCCACCGGGCCAATGTGCTGCATATCAAACCCACCGGTGACGATACGGTGTTGCTGAAAATTGAGCCCTGGATGGATGCGTCCCTGATGCGCGCGCTTGCCGATGCCACCCATGATCTGGATCAGCCCTTTCGCGGACCTTTTACCCGCTTGAAAGGCTCTGTCCCTGCGACGGTCAAGGCCGCCATCAAGCTGGCAAAGCTAGCGCGTCTGCTGCCCTCTGCGCTGGTTTGCGCCATTGATCCGGCCCATGCCGACGCCATTATTCAAAAAGCCGACCTGCTCAGCGTCAGCGATGCTGATATCTTTGCCTATGATGACAGCGCCGCCAGCGAATTGCGCCTTGTTGCCACCGCCAAAGTCCCCTTGCAAGGATCCGAAAAAACAAGCCTGCAAGCCTTTCGCCCCCTTGATGGCGGCATAGAGCATCTGGCCATTCTTATCGGAGACCCGGACCGCCACAGCCCAGTTCTCACCCGCCTGCATTCGGAATGTTTTACCGGTGACCTGATCGGGTCCCTGAAATGCGATTGCGGCGAACAGCTGCGCGGATCGATCAAGGCTATCTCCAAAGAAGGCGGCGGGGTCCTGCTATATCTGGCTCAGGAAGGGCGCGGCATCGGCCTTATCAACAAGTTACGTGCCTACAAGCTGCAATCTGACGGTTTTGATACCATCGACGCCAATGAACGGCTGGGCTTTGATGCTGACGAGCGCCTGTTCCGCCCTGCGGCTGAAATGCTACGCCATATGGACTTTGAAACCATCCGCCTGATGACCAATAATCCTGAAAAAGTGGACGGCTTGCAACGCTGCGGGATTACGGTTAGCGAACGGGTCCCGCATAAATTCCCGCCCAACAGCCATAACGAGCTATATCTGGCGACAAAGCGTAAAAAAAGTGGCCATTACCTGTAAAAAGCAGCCCCGTTACAAAGATTGCCGCCTTAACAGGTAAATATTGCCGGTTTAACCTGATTTTCTAAGAGCGACATCTTTAACCCTGTAAAAACGCACAACTCCTTACTGGCACGTTCTTTGCTTTGTTATTAACAAGGAGGATTGAAATGTCGGTAAGTGCTGTCTCAAATAATCAATATGATCAATATGCCTATCTTGATAAGCAAATTGATAGCGGCGGAGCCTATACCAGTTACGCAAATACGACAGATACTTCTGTTCGCAAGCAGGAAACCACCTCAAACGAGCCGTCAACAAAGGCGTCTGACGATACCTCTCTTTTTGGCAAAGACGGTTTTGGCTTTGATGATTTCCTCGACATCATTAACCCCCTTCAACATATCCCCATTGTATCAACACTATATCGCGAACTGACAGGTGACGAGTTAAGCCCCGGCGCCCGAATGATCGGTGGCGGGATTTTTGGCGGTGGTATCGGTCTGGCAGCTTCTGTTGTCAACACGGTCATTGAAGCCGAAACCGGTAAAGATATCGGCGAGCAGGTCATGGCCATGTTCACCGATACTGCCAGTGATAACGACAACCCTGCAACAGGTGCCGTTGCCAAGGCTCTCGCAACAACGCCAGCTGTGACTATCGCGAGCGAATCTCCTGTCACGATAACTCAAAAAGCGATGCCCGCAATAACATCAGCCGCGCCCCCTCCTGCGGCAGGGGTACCATTATCGCTAGGACTTCAATGGAAAAACCAGATACCGGATTTACAGAGAAACATCGAACAGGTCCGTGCCCTGCAAGAGAAAAATCTGACACCGGCACAGGTAAATCAAATTCTTAACAGTTTCAAACTGGCACCACAAAAAGCGGCCTCGCCAACATCGGAACAGATTAGTGAAACCAGTTTGCCTGCCCGCGCTGCTACGCAATACCAAAAAGCCGCCAATATTTCAGATGCTTCTGATGATAACTCGTATGACTATATGAACAAACTCATCTAGGCTTCTTCGTCAGCGGCTTCTGTTCTCAGAACAAACTTCGACAAATTAAGTTGTGTAAAAATCATCCCGCCTAAAATCAAGGTCAACCCGATATAAACTTGTGTTGAAGGCACCTCGCCAATAAACAAAACACCCCAGATAACCCCCAGCACAGGGTTCAGGTAATTATTCAGGGACACAAATGTTGCCCCGATACGCATAATCAGGAAAAACAGCAATATAATTGCCAGCGCTGTTGGAAATAGTCCCAGCACCACCAAAGCTGCCAAAGACCGAGCGCTGGGCAGTAAATCCCACGGCTGATCAAACATCAATGCCAGCGGAACCGCGATCACTGCTGCCGTAATCAAAACACCGGATGCACGGGCCAACGGGTCCATTTTTGGTATCCCTCGTGCAATAAAATTCGCCCCCACATAAAAACCGGCACCGATGATAATCGCAAGCTGACTCACCGCGTTCAGGCCCAGCTGCATAATAGCCTCGGGCCCGATTAGCACGATCATGCCACCAAAACCGATTAACACGCCAACAACCCGGTCCAGCGTCAATTTCTCGTCACTGGTAATAAAATGCCCCAGCACAAAACTGATGAGCGGGGCCGTCCCGATTAAAATGGACGCTACAGAACTATCCACCGTCAGTTCTGCCCAGCTGATCAGCGAAAAGGGCAGCACATTGCCGATCACGCCGATAGCCAGAAAAAACAACCAGCTTTTACGGTCCGTTGGCAGCTTGATCCCTTTGATGCGCATAATAATATACAAAACCAGTGCGCCAAGAAGCAGCCGCCCTGCGACCACACTCAGCGGCGTAATGGTCTCGACAGCAATCTTGATAAACAGGAAACTGGAGCTCCACATGAGGGAGATCACCAGTAAAGCCAGATAATCGATAGATTGTGCTTTGGTTGACATGAGAGAGACTCAAAGGAATGATAGGGCTCGTTCAAACAGGAATACACCAGTTACATGCATATTCAAGTTAATCCTGTCTCCGGCCATCAAGGGGAATTGTCATTTGGCCCCATCCTCTACCCTTGTGCCCTCGGAAAGGCAGGCGTCACCACTTATAAAAAAGAGGGGGATCATGCCTCCCCCATTGGTAAATATGTCTTGCGGGACCTCTATTACCGGCCCGACCGGCTAGCGAAGCCTGTCTGCACCCTGCCCATCCATGAAATCAGCAAAATAGATGGCTGGTGCGATGATCCGGAGCATCCTGATTATAACCGCAAAATTACCCTGCCTTTTACGGCCAGCCACGAGAGCCTGTTCCGTGAAGATTCTCTATATGACCTGATTGTTATTCTGGGCCATAATGATGACCCGCCCGTCCCCGGTGCCGGCAGCTGTATATTCATGCATGTGGCCACAGCGGACTATAGCGGCACAGAAGGCTGCGTGGCGCTCAAACAAAGCCACCTGCTGGAATTACTCGCCGCCATACCCCGCCACACAGAACTTGAAATTTTACCCGTAAAGACAGGTTAGGCTCTATCCGCGACCACCAAAAATACCGGTACCGACCCGCACATAAGTGGCCCCGAACTGTACGGCAATTTCAAAATCACTGCTCATACCCATGGACAGCTTTTCCAGCCCGTTACGGGCGGCAATTTTCCCAAGCAGCGCAAAGAACGGCGCTGGTTGCTCACCGGCTGGCGGAATACACATCAACCCTTGCACATCAAGACCATGCTCCTCGCGGCAGGCTTTGATAAAGGCGTCTGCCTCGTCGATGGCAATGCCCGCCTTTTGAGGTTCTGCCCCAATATTGATCTGGATATAAACCGGAATATCTTTACCCGCCTTTTGCATCTCTGCGGCCAGCGTTTTTGCGATTTTTGGGCGATCTACCGTCTGGATAACATCAAATAATGCGACCGCTTCTTTGGCTTTATTGCTTTGCAACGGGCCAATCAAATGCAGCTCGACCCCTTCATATCGAGATTTAAGCTCTGGCCATTTACCTTGTGCTTCTTGCACGCGATTTTCACCAAAGATGCGCTGTCCTGCATCCAGGGCAGCGATAACCCTCTCCAGCGGTTGTTGCTTCGAGACAGCAATCAGCGATACTTTTGCCGCATCTTGCGACCATTTCAAGGCGGCCTTTTCAATACGGGCCTTCACTTGCACCAAATTATCAGCAACATCACTCATAAAACTATCCATCTTGCGAGAAACCATAGATATGCTGATAGCAGAGAACGGATTTAAAAAAAACCTTTTGAAGTCAGTCTTTTGCCGGTGATAGGGTCTGCATATGTATTTACCTGACGCATTTTACTTCACTGACGCGGCTCGCGGGGCCAATCCGCTGCATATCGCCGAAAGGTTACCCGCCAATACCGGTATCATTTTCCGTCATTATACCGCCCCCGACCGCGCGTCCTTGGCGGGTCTGCTGGCCCATATCTGCCGGCGGCGGCAAATCCCTCTGTTTGTGGCAAGCGATGCCGCGCTAGCGGTTAAAATCGGGGCCACAGGCTGTCACCTGCCTCAAGCCCTGATCCCGCGCGCCAGCAGCATTCGCAGAACTTTCCCGCAACTGGACATCAGTGCTGCCTGTCATTCAGCGCAAGCAGCTCACAAAGCGCAGCAATTCAGCGTGGATATGATCTTTTTATCACCAATATACCCCACCCGTAGCCATCCCGGCGCGAAAACACTCACCCCGATGCAGGCCGCCCGCATCGCAACAACTGCCCGCCTGCCGGTTTTTGCATTAGGGGGAATAACATATTCCCGCCTCAACCAGATTAAATCTCAAGGCTTCTCAGGTTTTGGTGCCATTGATCTGCTCGAGGCGCATTAAAATGCTCAATATCTCTCAATAGCCTTGTGGCAAATATCCGAACCGCTTCATTAGCTCGTAATTGGGGACAACAATTCGCCGCACCTGATCTGCGGTTAGTTTATGTCTCCATTGACCGGTTTTACCCGACCGGAAGAAAGACTTGCTATGCTGCGATTTCTCGGAGAATCCATCCCGACGCTCCATCGCTTTCAGAGATTTAAAGGATGAGCGCTTAACAGCTGCCGAAATTCTCTTCGCATCAACAGGGCTGTCCAGAAACAACAAGATGTCTTGCAAACATTTCTCCGGTGTCTTGTGCAAATCCTCATAGCGAACAATCCAGACCGGAAAAGGCGTGCTTGTTGTCCAGCTAGCCACATTATAGGACCACGAGCAAAATATTTGCCGGACCATCTGATCGGTTGGCGCGGTACTGCCATTGGTATCATTGATAAAATCGATGGCCCGATCCAGCGTCAGCCCAAAATGATCCGCAACCGAAATGACCATATCCAGCGGATTACGCAAAATATAGATAGCCGCCCGCGTAACCCCTGCCGTAATCAGCGGAATATCTTGATAGTCCGAAAGTAAATTATGTGTTTTAACAAAGGCGAAACCGGGTTGCCGGGACGCAATATAGGCATGCGCTCCGGGCGTCAGCGCCATAATTTGTGCATCCGTGCAGGCGTCAATATCCGCATCCGTCACCGCCCGGTAGGAACTTTTACTCGACCCGCCAAATGTAGACAGATCAAGAGAGTTCAAATCCTGCCGGTTCTCTGCGCCGAAAAAATAACTGTTGAGCAACATCCGCACCCAGGTATTTCCCGACTTTGGATAAGATGCCAGCCAGACAATTTGCCCCATATTCCGCCCCGAAAATCTATTAGAGACCTTCTAGATAACCGAATTCCTGCATCTTGTCATGGTGAACATCGACAATGCGCTGAACTTGTTTCGAGCTAAGATTATTTTTCCAATCCCCGGACTTGCCGCTTCGGAAAAATTGCTGCGATTTTTCTGATTTTTCTAAAAAACCGTCTTTTTCCTCCTGCTTTTGCAACACTTCAAAGGATGAATTTTCAATAGCCCTGTCCAGAATTTTTCGGGGCGGGCGCGTCCCTAAAAAGGTGGCAACACCAGCGAAAGCCGCCGCCGGATTTTCCTGAAGATCCTCATAGCGCACACGGGCCACATAACGGGCATTGAAATTTTGCCAGCTATTCACATGATCTGACCATGATCCGTAAATTTGTTCCAGTTTATGCTCATCTTCTTCTGCAGCAGCATAAGGATTATTCATAAAATCCACCGCCTCATCAATAGAAGAGCCAAAATGATCAGCAAGACTAATCACCACGTCCAGCGGGTTTCGAATGATATAGATAGCACCCGCCGTCACATCTTCGGTAATCAGTGGAACGCCCCATCTTCTGGACAGGGAATTATGTGTCTTCACAAACACCGATTGTGGCCGGGAGTGGGCCATAAAGTGCTGCACTTTAGGTGTTAATTGTGCAACCTGTTCCGAGGACAGACTATCCAGCGGCCCATCTGCCGCCTGCTGATACCATCTTTTATATCCATCCGCATATCCAAACTGCGACAACTCGTTAACAGGCACCGATCCGGACCGGTTCAAAATCAGATTTTGCAAGAAAGCCCGCATCCACGTATTTCCGGATTTGGGATAGGAAGCCAGCCAGACAATACCGCCCATGAGTGTCCCTTTCATATGAAACAGTGTCACGGACAGCAATGCCAGACAATCCATATATAATAAAGAGACGGGGGACACAAAACGGGCGGGCTCACAAAGAGTTGATTTTTGTTATTTGTGATGGAAAAGCGTCAAAGCCCTTTCAAATAACCAAACTCATCCATTTTATCATGATGCACATCCACAAGCCGCTGTACCTGTGCAGGGCTCAACACCTCTCGCCAACCACCGGCCTTGCCGCTTCGGAAAAACCGCTCGGCCTTATCGGACTTCTCCAAAAACCCGTCTTTTTGTTCCTGATGTTGCAACACCTTGAACGATGAGTTCTTGATGGCCTTGGTCAGTATCTTTTTTGGGGGTTTAATTTGTAGAAAGCGAGCCAGCTCAGCAAAAGCAATCGCCGGCTTCAGCCGCAAATCCTCATATCGCACCCGGTGTAAATAGCGCGGATTAAATTTCTGCCAGCTGCTCACGTGATCAGACCATGTGCCATAAACTTGCGGTAATTTATACTCATCTTCCGGGGTCTGAGCGTCCGGATTATTCATAAAATCAATAGCTTCATCAATGGAAAAACCAAAATGATCCGCAAGACTAACGGTAATATCCAGCGGATTTCGAACAATATGAATGGCACCCGCTGTCACATCAGCCGTAATAAACGGCACGTCCCAGTTGGTGACGAGTGCATTATGGGTTTTAACAAAGACCGATTGCGGCCGAGACCGTGTCATACAGGCATGTGCCTTGGGGGTCAGCTGCATCAGCTGCTCTGGTGATAACCCGTCAACAGAGCCACCCGCCGCTTGTTCATACCAGAATTTTTGCCCATCGCCATACGCAAATTGTGCCAATTCGTTAATATGAACGGAGGCGGACTTATTCAGGATCAAATTTTGTAAAAAGGCCCGCACCCATGTATTCCCCGATTTTGGGTAGGAAGCCAACCAGATAATAGCACCCATACACATGCGCCTCTTCAGCGACCGCCTTCTGATACCTTCAGAAACCGATAGTTAGCTTATAAAAAAAAGGGTGAGCTTGCGCCCACCCTCTTCTATAACGTCTATAACGTCGATATCACTCTTCAAATTAGAAAGAGAGTGCAGTACCGAGGAAGAAGACTGTTGCATCGTTACCGTTTGAACCGGAAAGAGCAGCATCAGCATCCCAATACTGAACACCACCAAATGCTGTGATGCCAGGGCCGAGAATATATTGGCCACCGAGAACATAGGCAGACAGGTCGCTGGTTACGTTTGCAACGTCATTGCGGATACCGGCATATTGCAGGCCAACTTTCCAAGGACCTTGACCATAGGTAACACCCAGGTTCCAGTCTTTGCGATCGTTATTTTTAACGCCGGAAACGCTATCTGTTTTCTTGTAAGCAGCACCGATTGTGAAACCGGAAACGCCAACAGACAGACCAACATCATATTCGTCTGTATCGTCTCTTACTGTTGAAGTGGCAGCTTTGGTTACTGTATCAACAACAGTTGTTGTCGCACCAGTAGTTATACCAGCTGATACTGTATTAGTAATAACGCCACCAACAATCGTATCTGTGATGGTACCACCACCAGCGAATGTTGTTACGCGTGTAGATTCTGCTGCAGTAGTAGCTGAGCCACTACGTGTGATTGTCTGGTAACCCAAAGAACCTTTTACAGAAACACTACCGAATTTACCGGTGTAGTTGGCGCCAATTGAGTAAGCTTCATCTGCAGCACCATCATTTTTAACGACGGAGTAAGGGCTTGCGCCTGTACCAGTTTCTTCATCAGCATCCGGTGTGTATGAAACACCGAGCTGGAAGCCGGACATACGTGGTGTGAAATAAGTGATCTTATCTGCATCACCAATAACGTTTGTATATGTTGAGCTAGTCTTAAAACCAGATGCGTTTGCATTTGGTGAGTTCACGCCCCAAGCTGGAACTGGAGATGGTGAGCCATAATGCATCAGGTAAGGTGCACTATCTTCGTTACCGAAGTTTACACGGCCAAAGGCGCCTTCAACATACATGAATGTTTCGTCAACCTGATCGGCTGTTGCGCGAGCTTCAAGCTGAACGTTGACACCGAATGTCAAACCATTGTCCAGAGTTGTCTTACCAGTGAAATGGATTTCACCTTCACTCCGGATATCAGTTGGAAGCGGGTCAGCAGCATCATTATCGAAGTTTACGGCAACGAATGAAGATTGCAGGTAACCAGTTACATTCAATTTGATTTTTTCGGCAGCAGAGGCAGTGCCTGCTGTGAGTGCACTGACAGCGATCAATGCTGTTGTGCCCAAGATTACTTTTTTCATAGTGTCTCCCCTCTGCTCATGAAAGCCAGAGAAATAGATTTAAATAACGACGCAAGGTACGTGCCCTTGTTAGCCGAGGACGAGTAAACGGCCTTAATGCCCTTCTGGTCAAGCACTTCACCCAAGAGGTTTTTGCGGTTTAGAAAAACTGTGTTCAAAAAGACACAAACAGGAGATCCTCTGAACTTAGCTCATAAAACCAGATGCTTAGAAGCGAGCACGCGCATATGGGCTTCTTGGCGAAATCAACCGGAAAAGGGGTGATTCTGCTAAAAAATGTTTCTTTCTCATGTTGTCGTATAAGAGAACCTGCTTTAAACTGTGCTCGAGCTTGTGTTACGGGGCCGGGCCTCGGCGAAATAGCTCTCTATAATCATAAATATAAGGAATCGCTCCAATGCTGTTGCGTCGCTTTAATATCAAGGCTTTGATAAGCCTGCTGGCTCTGACAACCCTTGCCGCTTGCGGCAGCAATTTGGGAACCACATCAACTTTTCCAGAATCCGGTACTGCGGGCCAGGTCTATCAAGACGGTACCCCAAAAAATCAGGAAAGCATCTTCGGCGACGGTGGCCTGTTTGGCGGCCCAGATAAAAAACTGGGGGAAGGTCAGGGCGGCGGCGGTATTGGTGTTAACAGCTATCTGTGGCGGGCCTCTCTGGATACCCTGTCATTTATGCCCCTGAGCTCTGCTGACCCTTTTGGTGGAGTTATTATCACAGACTGGTATACACCAACAGAATCCCCCGGCGAGCGGTTCAAGGTTACGGTTTATATTCTTGATCGACGTCTGCGGGCCGATGGTATCCGTGTTGCGGCCTTCAAACAAAATCTGGACGCCACCAATAACTGGGTGCCGGTAAAACTGACTCCCAAGACTGTTACCAATCTGGAAAATGCCATTTTGCGCAAAGCCAGAGAGCTACGCATCACCCAGGAAGGGAAATAAGCGTAACAACCGCCAAGCCGTACTTTTGTTATCTCCGATATTTTACTCCTTATTTAAGACGGACCTGAAATTATATGTCCCGCTATAACGCCAAAGAAGTTGAAGCCAAATGGCAAGCAACCTGGGAAAACCGGCACACGTTTGAAGCCCGGACGGATCCAAACCGGCCCAAATATTATGTACTGGAGATGTTTCCCTACCCGTCGGGAAATATCCATATTGGTCATGTGAGAAATTACACCATGGGCGATGTGGTCGCCCGCTATAAACGCGCCCGCGGTTTCAACGTATTGCACCCTATGGGATGGGACGCCTTTGGCTTACCTGCAGAAAATGCGGCCAGAGACAAAGGCGTGCATCCGGCGGAATGGACATTTGCCAACATCGCCAATATGCGCCGCGAGCTCAAATCGATGGGGCTGTCCCTTGACTGGAGCAAGGAACTTGCCACCTGCCATCCGGGTTATTACGGCAAACAACAACAGCTCTTCCTCGATTTTCTCGATAAAGGGCTGGTTTACCGGAAAGAAAGCTGGGTAAACTGGGATCCTGTCGATATGACGGTTCTGGCCAATGAACAGGTTATTGACGGTCGTGGCTGGCGCTCTGGCGCACTGGTTGAAAAACGAAAGCTTGATCAGTGGATGTTTAAAATCGCCGACTACAGCGATGAGTTGCTCCGCGGCCTTGAAACCCTTGAACGCTGGCCCGAACGGGTCCGTCTGATGCAGGAAAACTGGATCGGAAAGTCCAAAGGGGCCCGCGTCCATTTTGCGCTGACAGACAGCAACGAGACCCTTGAGATATACACAACCCGTCCTGATACCCTGTTCGGTGCCAGCTTCATGGCGGTTGCCGCCGACCATCCACTCGCGCAAACCCTAAAAGAAAACAATCCGGCCATCGCCGGCTTTGTTGCCCAATGCCATCGCATGGGAACCAGCGAAGAGGCCATCGAAAAAGCCGAGAAAAAAGGAATAGATACCGGCCTCACGGTAGATCATCCGTTTATTGAAGGCAAAACCCTGCCCGTGTATGTGGCTAATTTTGTCCTGATGGATTATGGCACCGGTGCCATTTTCGGCTGTCCGGCCCATGATCAGCGCGACCTTGATTTTGCCCGCAAATACAATCTTGACGTCACCCGTGTTGTCGCCGGCCCCGATGGTGATGACAGTGATATTGGAGACGAGGCCTATACCGGCCCCGGCAATATCATCAATTCAGATTTCCTCACCGGCCTCAGCGCTGAAGAGGCCCGAAAAGCTGCGATTGAACGCCTTTCTGCCCAAAATCAGGGAACAGAGACCACAAACTACCGCTTGCGAGACTGGGGCTTGTCACGGCAGCGCTATTGGGGCTGCCCCATTCCGGTCATTCATTGCGAAACTTGCGGCACGGTTCCCGAAAAGGCAGAAAACCTGCCGATTATCTTGCCTGATGATGTCACTTTTGACAAACCGGGCAATCCGTTGGACCATCATCCCACATGGAAGTATGCAAGCTGTCCAAAATGCGGAAAAGAGGCCGTTCGCGAGACCGATACCATGGATACCTTCGTCGATTCGTCCTGGTATTTCGCCCGCTTTTGCGCGCCGCGCGCCGATACCCCTGTCAGCAAAGCCGATGTGGATTACTGGCTGCCTGTAGATCAGTATATTGGCGGTATTGAACATGCCATCCTGCATCTGCTTTACTCACGGTTTTTCTCCCGTGCCCTGAAAGCCACCGGAGCCGTTGGTTTCGAGGAGCCTTTTGATGGCTTGTTCACCCAGGGCATGGTTACCCACGAAACATATCGTACCGAAGACGGCGAATGGTTATTCCCGCAAGATGTAATCACTGATGATGCTGGCAAACCGGTTCATATTGAAACCGGCGCACCTGTCGTTATCGGTAGTACCGAAAAAATGTCCAAATCCAAGAAAAATGTGGTTGATCCCGGGGACATTATCGACAAATTCGGAGCCGATGCTGCCCGCTGGTTTGTCTTGTCCGACAGCCCGCCCGACCGGGATATGGAATGGACAGATGCCGGTGCCACCGGTGCATGGCGATTCAAACAGCGGCTTTACCGCTTTGTTACCGAAAATCTCGACAAGGCCGCCCCGCAAGGCACTGAGGCCCCCTCGGATTTTGCCGAACCTGCAATGGCTTTGCGTAAAGAAGCCCATAAAACGCTGCTGCATGTCACTGACAGTATCGAAAAACTGCATTTTAATACAGCCATTGCCCGCATTTACGAATTCATGAAGGCTCTGGGTGATTTCAAAGACAGCGATAGTGCTGGCGGGGCATGGGCATTGCGTGAAGCCATGGAAATCATGGTGGCTATCGTAGGGCCAATGATGCCCCACCTAACCGAAGAGCTCTGGGCAATGCTCGGCTCAGAAACCATCCTTGCCGATAGCCCGTGGCCGGCGGTTATTCCAGAGCTAACCATCGATAACACCGTTACCATAGCCGTACAGGTCAAAGGCAAATTACGGGCCACCATCGATGTGGCCAAAGATGAGGATAAAGCCACCATCGAAGCCCTTGCTTTGGCACAAGAAAGTGTCCAGAAGGCAATCGGCGACGCCCCCATCCGAAAAGTCATTGTTGTGCCTAACAGGATCGTAAATGTCGTTATTTAAAACCATCATAATGGCATCAATGCTCGTCTTGCTTGCAAGTTGCGGCTTCCAGCCGCTCTATGGACGCGCTACAAAAAATGCCAAGGTAACCGCCCAGCTGGATCAAACCTATATACTTCCCATTGATGGGCGTATTGGGCAAATCGTTCGCAATCAGCTTCTTGACATGATTAGCCCAAAGGGACTGCCATCACAAGCAAACTATCAATTGATAGTTACGTTACGTGAACAAAAACAAGGGCTTGCCATTGACCAAACCGATTCAACAAACCGGTTTAATTTAACAATTTTTGCAAATTACAATCTGCGTGATGCATCAGGTAAGGCCGCTCTGTTTACAGGAAATGCACAGGCCGTTGCCTCTTACAATATCGTAAATTCTGATTTTGCCAATCTGGCAGCCTCAAAAAATGCCCGCAAGCGGGCTGCAATTGTGGTTTCCGAGGAAATCTACCGGCAGTTATCTGTCTTTATGTCACGGTAATCACCAGATGGACATGCGCCCGGCTCAGTTTTCTGCATATATCAAAGCACCGGATCCAAAAATTCGGATTTTTCTGATTTATGGCCCTGATGAAGGACTGGTGCGTGAGCGCGGCAAGAAGATAGCCCTAACCACCATTGAAAGTCTCGACGACCCCTTTTGCTATACTGAAGTCAACGCCGGAACTCTTGATGGTGATCCCGCGCGGCTCCGCGATGAAATCGAAGCCATTTCCATGATGGGCGGCACCCGCGTTGTCCGCCTGCGCGGGGCAGGTAATGCTCATGCAAAACTGATCCAGTCTTCACTTGATGCAGATTTTTCGAATACAGTGTTTGTGATCGAAGCCGGTGATATCAAAAAGACCACCGCGCTTGTGAAATCCATCACAGCATTGGTGAACGGCGCGGCTATTCCCTGCTATCATGACAAAGCACAGGATGTTGGCACCCTGATCACCGAAATTTTAGCAAAATATCAACTGACGGCCAGCGCAGATGCCGCTCAATATCTGCGCACCGTTCTGGGCGGTGACCATTCTATTTCCCGGCAAGAGCTGGAAAAGCTTGTTCTTTATAAAGGCGCAGACAAAAGCCCTGTTACCACTGACGAGGCTAAAGCCGTGATCGGCGACAGTTCTGCCCAAAGCGTCTTTGATGTCATTGATGCTGTCCTGCTTGGGAATTTACCACGGCTGGAACATACAATTGAAAAAGCTTTCTTTACTGGCGAGCAGCCAATCACCTTTTTAAGACTGGCGCAAGGACAACTCAAACAGCTCCACAAAGCCGCCAGCTTTGCTCAAAACGGAATTCCGCTTAATATTGCCACCAAAAAAGCCGGAATAGCCCCCTTCAATCAACAAAAGGCACAAAGCCAGATCGGGCGGCGCGGGGGCATCCATTTTGCCAAATGCCTCGACATAATTTTACAAGCTGAAATTGAGTGCAAAAAAACAGGGGCTCCGGCCGAAACTCTTTGCCGGCGAGCACTCTTGCGCGTCGCCATGGCAAACAGAACTCACTAAGCTATTGATTTTAATGAAATTCTTCGTCCAAAGCTGATTTTACATCTCCTTCAAAATCATCTTCCGCCAATAAATCAACTTGTGTTTGCCGCGTCAACCGGCGGCAAATATCATCCAATTGATCGAGATGCTCATAAGAAATTGTAATCTGGCCGCCCTGGTTTTCATGGTGATTTATGGACACTTTCAGACCAATTGCCGCAGATAAATCCCCCTCCAGAGCGAGCGTATCCTGATCCTTCGATGCAGGGGACGATGAGCGCGCTCTATGAGCGGGTTTTTTAGAGGCTAATTTCTCCGCTTTACGCACAGAAAGCCCTTCATCAACAATTTTACGGGCCAGCTTTTCAGGATTGTCAGCTGTAATCACGGCACGCGCCGCGCCCGCACTCAGATCACCGGTACGAATCATTTGCTGAACCGATTGCGGCAGGGATAGCAGCCTCATAATGTTGGTCACATGCGAGCGGCTTTTACCCAGCTGCTTGGCGAGAACATCTTGCGTATATTCAAATTCATCAGCAAGACGCCGGTAGCCCTCCGCCTCTTCTATCGCAGATAAATCTTCACGCTGGATGTTTTCAATGATTGCAATTTCAAGGCTGTCCACATCAGAGAGCTCTTTGATAATAACCGGCACTTCATGAAGTTGCGCCATTTGAGCAGCCCGCCACCGGCGCTCGCCAGCAATAATTTCGAACTCCACCGCACCGGTTGGATCCCGGCGCACCAGAATTGGCTGTAAAATCCCTTTTTCGGCGATGGAATCGGCCAAACTTTGCAAAGCGTCCTGATCCCAGTCCTGCCTCGGTTGAAACGGGCTGGGCTTCAATTGCTCAACCGGCACCTCTTTGGATGTTCTGACTTTATCGAGCTCGGAATAATCCGCAGCTATGTCATCGCCCAACAAGGCGGAGAGACCACGACCCAATTTTTTCTTTCCCATATCATCGGACATTGATGCTGACCCCTGATTTTAGGCTGCACAAAGGCGTTTTTCACGCCGGATAACTTCACTTGCCAGTTTAATATAGGCCTGACTACCCGCACATTTATGGTCATAAATCAAAACAGGCTTCCCATGACTTGGGGCTTCAGACACACGGACATTCCGTGGAATAACCGTTTTATAAACCTTGTCGCCCAGATAATCACGGACATCTTGTGCCACCTGATCTGATAACCTGTTGCGTTTATCAAACATAGTCAAGACCACGCCCTGAATTTCAAGCCTGGAATTGAGGGTATTTCGTACCCGCTCAATGGTTTTGATCAACAGGCTCAGCCCTTCAAGGGCAAAAAACTCACATTGCAGCGGAACAATTACCGACTGAACAGCAACCAGCGCATTCAGCGTTAGCAGATTCAAGGATGGCGGGCAATCAATGAGAATATAATCATATTTTGCTTTGATCGGGGCAATGGCTTCTACCAGACGGTGGCTGCGCCGGTCCATATCGATCAATTCCAGCTCGGCACCGGTCAAATCGGGTGTCGATGGTACAAGATCAAGGTTGGGGATAAGGCTGGGGCAAATAGCCTCTTCCATGGTGATATGGCCCATTATTACATCATAAACGTTTAATTCACGGTTAAAGCGATCAACGCCAAGGCCGGTACTGGCATTTCCCTGTGGGTCAATATCAATAATCAGAACAGATTTACCAACTGCGGCTAATGCCGTTGCCAGATTAATCGCCGTTGTTGTTTTACCGACGCCGCCCTTCTGATTTGCAATCGCCAGGATCCGTGAAGACCCGATAATGCCAAATTGTTCCATCTTTTGCCCCTTGCCTAAAGCGGGCAGACCTTTCTTAACTCAAGAACGCTGCCCTCAGAACTGGATAAACTTCGGTGTTTAACGGCGTCCATTCTCCAACATTTTGCGGCTCGGGTCAATTCCGCATCTACATCTTGTCCCTTTAAGTATAAATGCAGTGTTTTTTGGGATGAGAATTGTGCCGCATATTTGAGCAATTTTTCCAGTGATGACAAGGCGCGAGCAGAAATTACATCTGCTGAAAAGGCATCAATTTTTTCAATACGGTCATTGTGAACGGTAATCGGTGATGATGTTTCACGTGAAACTTCGCGCATAAATTGGCACTTACGTTGATCACTTTCAATTACATGAACCTGATACTTAGTGGCCATCGCCACAATCAGCGCCGGAAAACCGGCCCCGCTGCCCATATCCACCCAGACACCCTCCCCCGCAGGAGCATATTTTAAAATCTGGTAGCTATCAAGAATATGCCGTTCCCACAAAAGCGGTATCGTCGAATTGCTGACCAGATTGATCGCTTTTTGCCACTTGGTCAGTAATGCTGCATAGCAGCTGAATTTTTCCATTGTTTCACGTGAAGCACCGGTCAGCTTCTGAAATTCCTGTTCAGTCATTTATGGAGGTTATCCTGCTTGTTTGCGATGATCGCCACGTTTAACATAAGACAACAACGCCGTCAGTGCTGCCGGTGTAACTCCGGCAATGCGCGCCGCCTGCCCCAACGTATCGGGGCGCGTCTCTTTCAGTTTTTGCATAACTTCAGCAGACAAACCGCCAATTTTCTCGTAATCCAGCGTTTGCGGGATCAGCAAGGCTTCATCTTTCCGGAACTCGCGGATATCCGCTTTCTGGCGATCCAGATAGCCTTTATACTGCGCATCAATGGCCACCTGCTCCAGAATTTCAGGTGAAAATGCCGTGGTCTGTGGCCAGATTTTAGCGATATGGGACAAATCAATATCCGGATAGGCCAGCAAGTCCGAAGCTGTGCGCCGCACCCCGTCCTGATTAACCGACAACCCGTACCGCCGCGCCTCATTAGGGGTTATGTTCAGCTCGTCAAACAGGCTATGGGCCCGGGACAACTCTTCTTGCTTGCGCGCAAATGCCGCGCACCGGATTGATCCCACACAGCCAATATCAAGACCAAAGCCCGTTAAGCGGCTATCGGCGTTATCCGCCCGCAAGATCAACCGGTATTCGGCCCGCGAGGTAAACATACGATACGGCTCTTTAGTGCCGCGCGTCACCAAATCATCGATCATCACGCCCATATAGGCATCAGCACGATCAAGGATAAAGGCCCCGCTCCCACCTGCACTTCGGGCGGCATTAATACCTGCCAAGAGCCCTTGCGCAGCCGCCTCCTCATAACCGGTGGTACCGTTAATCTGCCCTGCCAGATACAGGTTTTTCAGACGGCGGGTCTCTAATGTGTGGCGCAGCTCGCGCGGATCAACGAAATCATACTCGATGGCGTAACCGGCTTGATAGAATTCTACCTTCTCCAGACCCGGAATGGTTTGCAGAAAAGCCACCTGCACGTCTGCCGGCAAGGATGTAGACATACCGTTGGGATAGATGGTGTCCACATCCAGCCCTTCGGGTTCCAGAAAAATCTGATGGCTGCTTTTATCGGAAAAGCGTACAACTTTATCTTCGATGGACGGACAATAACGCGGCCCCGTTCCGGTAATATCACCTGAATACATGGGTGCCCGATGCAGGTTATCGCGAATGACCTGATGGGTCTGCTCGGTGGTGTAGGTAATATGGCAGGGAATTTGCGGCGTTGTAATTTCTTTGGTTAAAAACGAAAAGGCTACAGGGACCGTATCCCCCGGCTGCTCTTCAAGGACCTTCCAGTTAATGGTCTTGCCGTCCAGCCGCGCTGGCGTACCGGTTTTCAAACGCCCCAGCGCAAACCCTGCCCGCTCCAATGTCACAGACAAACCGTTGGCCGGATCATCACCCAGTCGCCCCGCCGGTATTTTTGTCTCGCCCATATGGATCAGGCCGCGCAAAAACGTACCCGTGGTCAAAATAACTTTCCCGCAACGGATTTCTGTGCCGTCACCGGTGATAACCCCCAGCACCTCGGCATTCTCAACGATCAGGTCTTCAACCGCAGCCGCCTTGATATACAGGTTATCCTGCTCCGCCAGCGCCGCCTGCATGGCGCGCTTGTATAATTTCCTGTCTGACTGGGCCCGGGGTCCACGCACAGCGGGGCCTTTGCGGCGATTAAGCAACCGGAACTGGATGCCGGCAGCATCGGCCACCCGCCCCATTACCCCGTCCAGCGCATCGATTTCCCGCACCAGATGCCCCTTGCCCAATCCGCCAATGGCAGGATTGCAGGACATGGCGCCGATTGTTTCCAGCTTGTGGGTCAGCAGCAGGGTTTTAGCCCCCATACGGGCCGAGGCTGCCGCGGCTTCACAGCCGGCGTGGCCGCCACCAATTACAATTACATCATATACAGTCATGAGAGCCAATGTATGAATTGAAGATCAAAAGTCAAAGCAAATGTTCCCCCGTTTGCAAACAGGTAATGTTTCACGTGAAACATGCCTGAAAGCGGCTATTTCCCGATACAGAAATCCCCGAACACAACATCCAGCACATCTTCCACATCCACCCGCCCGGTGATTCGGCCAAGTGCCCGCGTGGCAAGGCGAATATCCTCCGCCGCCAGCTCCGGATCCGGGGCCGCCGCAAACCGGGACAAGGCCTGCACGCAATCTTCGAGGGCCCGCCGATGGCGAACCCGTGTCAGGGACGGTGCCCCCGAGACATCCAGCAACGCCACCACATCAGCCTCGAGTTTTTGCAAAAATGTATCCAGCCCGTCCTCGGTCTTCACCGAGATGTAAAACTGACGGGGGTTTTCAGGTTCAACGGTCATATCTTCGCTCACCAGATCGGTTTTATTGATCAGATGATAGCTGTTGGTATCCTGCAAATCGGCAAATTCAATCTGCGCCGGACCATCCGTACCTGCATCGCTCATAAATATACGGATATCCGCAGCCTCTGCCCGCGCCCGTGCCCGCCGCACCCCTTCACGTTCCACCTTGTCAGCGGCCTCGCGAATACCGGCGGTATCGGCGATGGTGACAGGGAAACCGGCCAAATCCAAATGTACTTCAACAATATCGCGGGTAGTCCCCGCCTGATCGGAGACAATCGCCGCCTCGCGCCGCGCCAATTTGTTAAGAAGACTGGATTTACCCACATTGGGGGGACCCAGAATAACCACATCCAGACCTTCGCGAATTTTCTCGCCGCGAAAACCCGCCGCCAGATGGGCCTTCATTTCAGTTTGCAATGCCTCGATCTTCGGGGCAATGGCTGTGGCCACCCCGTCGGGCAAATCTTCGTCCGGAAAATCGATATCCGCCTCCAGATGGGCCAGATATCCGATCAGGCTATCGCGCCAAGCGGTATAGATCGCCCCCAACTCACCCCGCATCTGCCGCAAGGCCTGCTGATGCTGGGCATGGGTTTCTGCATTGACCAGATCGCCAATACCTTCGGCCTCGGTCAGATCAAGCTTCCCATGTTCAAAGCTGCGGCGGGTAAATTCACCCGCTTCAGCCACCCGCAAATCCGGTATATTTGCCAGCTCGCCATATAAAGCCTCAACGATCGCCGGACCGCCATGCAAATGGATTTCAACCACATCTTCGCCAGTAAAGCTGGCAGGGCCTTCAAATAAAAGCACCAACGCTTCATCAATCAGATAGCTTTTATCGAGCGCAAAAATCTCGCGCACCGACGCATAACGAATTTTGGGCCGCGCCCTGCCCGTCAGCTTATCCAGTGCAGCAAAGGCTGCTGGCCCTGATAGGCGAACCACAGCAACACCCGCCCGCCCGCGCCCGCTGGCCAGTGCAAAAATCGTATCCATGCTCATAAAGTCTTTCTGCTCTCAGCTTTTATCAGAGGTATCAGGCGTGAACGAGTTCCAGAACATCTTCTGCATCTGATCGAGGCCCTTCATACCGTCAGGCAGCCAGATTTTCATCATGTTTTCCGCATCAAGGCCGGCGATATTTTCGGACATTTTATCCTGAACCTGCTGCATGAGCGCTTTTTGCATCGGCTCCACATCCGGTAATCCAAAGAATTTTCTTGCTTCTTCTGGTGTACACTCAATATCAAGTTTAATCTTCATCACTGTGCTCCTTGTCCTACGGGCAATAGATGACCTACAAGGGTAGGTTAAATCAACAGGGGGATCAATCCAATGAATGCCAATGGATGGCCTGCGGATAGATTTACCCCATAAAAAACGGAAAAAGACATGAAAAATGTGCTGGGCAGAGAAACAAGCCCCTATCTGCTGCAACATAAAGACAATCCCGTTCATTGGCAGCCCTGGGGGCCCGAGGCGCTGGCCGCTGCAAAAGAGCAAGGTAAACCGATCCTGTTAAGCGTTGGCTATGCGGCCTGTCACTGGTGTCATGTGATGGCCCATGAAAGCTTCGAAGACCCTGCCGTTGCCGCCGTCATGAACGAGCTGTTTGTCAATATCAAGGTTGATCGCGAAGAGCGACCCGATATAGACCAGATCTATCAAAGCTCTCTCGCGCTTTTAGGAGAACAGGGCGGCTGGCCATTGACCATGTTCCTCAATAGCAAGGGGGAGCCGTTCTGGGGCGGAACCTATTTCCCCAAAGAAGCCTCCTACGGACGGCCCGAATTTACGCAAGTATTGCAAAGCATCCATGATGTCTTCAAGCATCAACCAGAAAAAGTCACAAAAAATCGTGATATTCTGATCTCGGCACTGAAACAACAGGCAACAACCGCAGAAGGCGAGCGCCCCAAACTGACTCTTGAAGTTCTGAACCGGATCGCCGACCGTTATGCAGAGGAAGCCGACCCCGAGCATGGGGGTATCGGCTCTGCCCCCAAATTCCCGCAAACCTACGTGCTGGAGAATATCTGGCGCGCCTATATCCGCACCGGCAAGGAATCTCTGGCTGAAATCGTCATAAAAGCCCTCACCCATATGTCACAAGGGGGAATTTATGATCATCTGGGCGGTGGATATGCCCGTTATTCCACCGATGCTCAATGGTTAGCTCCGCATTTTGAAAAAATGCTCTATGACAATGCCCTCATTCTTGATTTGCTACTGCTTGTCTATGCCGAAACCCGCTCCGAGCTATTCAAGACCCGCATATATGAGACCATTGACTGGTTACTGCGCGAGATGATTGCTGAAAACAGCGCCTTTTCCGCCACCATCGATGCCGATAGCGAAGGGGTTGAAGGCAAGTTTTATGTCTGGTCATTTACTGAACTAAAAGACATTCTCGGAGATGAGGCCCCACAATTTTGCGAGATTTACGGAGTTGAGGCAAATGGCAACTGGGAAGGGACCAATATCCTGCACCGATTGCATTATATGACGGCCCTTGATGAAGAAACCGAAAGCGCCCTCAGCAAGTTGCGGCAAAAACTGTTTGATGCCCGTAAAAGCCGCCCACATCCGGGTCTTGATACCAAAATCCTCACCGACTGGAACGGCCTGATGATTGCCACCCTCGCCAAAGCAGGGCAATTATTCAAGGAGCCTGACTGGGTAGAGCGGGCAGAAAATGCCTTTACCGCCATCACCACCCATTCAATGGATGATACCGGGCGCCTGTTCCATAGTTTCCGCGCCGGTCAGGCCAAGCATATAGGCCTACTGGATGATTATGCCAATATGAGCCGTGCCGCCCTCACCCTGTATGAGATAACAGGTAAAAATTTCTATCTGGAGCGGGCATCGGGCTGGGCCCATATCCTAAACACCCATTTTGAAGATAAAAACGGTGGCTATTTCTATACCGCCGATGATGCCGAAGCCCTTATCGTGCGCACAAAAAGTGCTTTTGATAATGCTGTTCCCTCAGGTAATGGTGTTTTACTCGAGGTTCTGGCCAAAATTCACTATCTCACGGGCGAACGCGAAGCTTTTGAAGCCGCTACTGATATTGTCCGGACTTTCTCTGTCGAACTTGGGCGTAATTTCTTTCCCCTTGCTACTTTCCTCAATAATTTTGAAACTCTGATCGACGGTTTGCAAATTATCATTATCGGCCAGCGCAATGAGGCAGAAACCCTTGATTTTATCACCGAATTGAACCAGTTCAGCCTGCCCTCCAGAATTATCAATATTATTGAAAATACAGAAGACTTGCCCTTTGACCATCCGGCCGCAGGAAAAACCCGTATTGACAGCAAAGCAACTGTCTATATCTGTAAAGGACCCGTTTGTTCCAATCCGGCAACAAGCTTGGTACAATTGCGCGATATTTTAAGTAAGTCACTTACCAAACAGGAAAACTGATGCCCCAGCTTTGTATGCATAGCCCCGTTGGGGATTTAACTGTTACCGAAGAAGCCGGCGCGATCATCTCCCTCGACTGGGGATGGGTTCCAGCAGAATGGCAGGAGAAAACCCCCCAGCTTGAAGAGGCTATTAATCAGCTTAACGACTATTTTGACGGCAAACGGCTTGATTTCGATCTGCCGCTTAACCCGCCCGGCACGGATTATCAGAAAAAAGTCTGTTTTGCGATAAAAGCCATTCCCGGCGGCAGTACCAAAACATATGGTCAACTGGCCAAAGAGCTTGAAAGCTCCGCACAAGCGATCGGCAATGCTTGCGGATATAACCCGATCCCGATTATTATTCCCTGCCACCGGGTTTTGGCGGCAGGCCAGAAAATGGGCGGGTTTTCAGGGCTTGGCGGTCTGGAGACCAAACAACAACTGCTTGAGCTGGAAAAGGCTCTTCCCCCCCTTCAGCAACAGCTGGACATCTAATATCATCGGGCGCGCTACAGAAAAGGTACCAAATAAATGACAAAAGCAATTACTTTTAGTGAAACAGGTGGCCCCGAAGTCCTTAAATGGCAAGATGTGGAGGTTGGCGCACCAGGGGCTGGCGAGGTTCGGATCAAACAGGCAGCTGTCGGCCTCAATTTCATCGATGTCTATTTCAGAACCGGCCTGTATCCTAGCCCCCTGCCCGCCATCCCCGGTATGGAAGCCGCTGGTATTATTGAAGAAATTGGTGAAGGTGTCACCGAATTTTCTATCGGTGACAGGGTTGCCTATGCCGGCCCGCCTATTGGGGCCTATGCCGAAAGCCGGGTCATGCCGGCGGCTATTTTGATCAAAATCCCCGACAGCATCACCGACGAGACCGCTGCGGCCATGATGTTGCAGGGAATGACCGCTGAATATCTGCTGCAACGGACGTTCCACGTGAAATCTGGGGATACAATCCTGTTTCATGCGGCCGCTGGCGGGGTTGGCCTGATTGCCTGCCAATGGGCCAAACATCTGGGGGCTACAGTTATCGGTACCGTCGGATCAGACGAGAAAGCCGCGCTTGCAAAATCCTATGGCTGCGACCACACCATCAATTACCGTAATCAGAATTTCCATAAAGAGCTGATGGATATCACCGATGGCAAAGGGGTTCCGGTCGTCTATGACAGCATCGGCAAGGATACGTTCGAGAAATCCCTTGATTGCTTGCAGCCGCGCGGCTTGCTGGTCTCTTATGGCAATGCAACAGGACCGGTAAAGGATGTTGATCTCGGCATTCTAGCGGCCAAAGGCTCACTTTATGTGACCCGCCCGACCCTGATGACCTATAATGCCAAACGCGAAGATCTGGAAAAATCAGCGGCTGATCTGATCAAGCTGGTAGCTGATGGCACTGTCAAAATCAATATCGGCCAAAAATATCACCTGTCTGACGCGGCAAAAGCCCATACCGATCTGGAAGCCCGTAACACCACCGGATCGACTATTTTCACCCTGTAACACGCAGTTCTACTAATATAAAGGCACTCTGATAATACAGGGTGCCTTTTTTTATATTAAAAAATCAGGCCCATTAAGTGATTGTTATTCAGATGCTTATACATGTAATTACATATATTATTACTAAATTTATAGGCAAAACATTGATCAAATATCTGAAAAATTACACTGCTTTTTAGTGATCTATCTCAAACGACAACGGAATTGATTTCTGTCTGAAGAATTTGGCAATTACCACTTCTTCGACCGGTTTTTTTGCCAGCTGCGCGTGTAGCTTCAAAACATCATCATTGGTTAGATCAAGCATCCATCCATTTCGCCGCAAGGTCAAAACCGCCAGTGTAAAGGCCAATGCCGCATTTCCCTGCCTCGCCGGTTTTTCGGTAAGAATGCCGGTGAACAAAGAAACGGTAACATCAAAAATATCGGTCTGTGTGCCCGCAGTTATCATCATTCGTGGCCATGCCAATGCGGCCGACATTTTACCGGTATTAAAATCCCCTTCCGATCCGGAAAATCTGATCGATTGACGTTTGGCAATTTCACGGCAAACAGCGGATGAAGGTAAGTACAATTTCATTTGGTTTTCTTGCCAGTAAATACGATCATCACGAATGCTCATATAACTGTTTTAACGCTGGTAAAAACCGGTCTTCCACCATGCTGTATAATCCGGTAAAGGCGTCAAATTCAGGATCAACTTTTCGAATTTGCAAACCATCGCCATCAATTGCTACCCGCAGCGTATCCCCGACCTCATAGCCCAGACTGCGCAAAAAATCGGCAGGGATCGTCACACCGGCTGCACTGCCGGTTTTGCGAAGACGGGTTTCAAAAGGGATTAACTGTTTTTTGGCTACCATTGACGGTTTATATATCCAAGCAGTAAAGGTCTATACATGTAATAACATATGTTATTATGTCCTGTAACCCTTAAAATCTGCTAAATAAAGCTGCCCTTTTGCCATAAAAAAAGCGCTGCTCTCACCGAACAGCGCTTTTCCAATTAGCGATTTTGACCCGTTATGTATTCATTGAGTCAAAGAAATCATCATTTGTTTTGCTGGTTTTCAACTTACCCAGCAGGAATTCCATGGCATCCGTTGTTCCCATAGGATTGAGAATACGGCGCAGCACCCACATTTTCTGCAAGGTTGCCTTATCCACCAGCAGCTCTTCTTTACGGGTACCGGACTTGGTAATATCAATGGCCGGGAAGATGCGCTTGTCTGACAATTTGCGATCGAGAATAATTTCAGAGTTACCCGTGCCTTTAAATTCTTCAAAGATCACTTCATCCATGCGCGAGCCGGTATCGATCAATGCCGTTGCCACGATGGTTAGCGATCCCCCTTCTTCGATATTACGGGCGGCACCAAAAAACCGCTTGGGCCGTTGCAGGGCGTTGGCATCAACACCACCGGTCAGAACCTTGCCGCTGGAAGGGACAACCGTGTTATAGGCACGGGCCAGACGGGTAATACTGTCCAGAAGGATCACAACATCACGTTTATGTTCCACCAGACGTTTGGCTTTCTCGATCACCATCTCTGCCACCTGCACATGGCGCGAGGCAGGTTCATCAAAGGTGGATGAAATGACTTCCCCGTTCACTGACCGCTTCATATCGGTCACTTCTTCGGGCCGTTCATCAATAAGAAGAACAATCAGATAAACTTCGGGGTTATTTTCAGTGATGGAATTTGCAATATTTTGTAGCAAAACCGTTTTACCGGTACGGGGCGGCGCCACGATAAGAGCGCGCTGGCCTTTGCCTTGTGGAGAAACCAGATCAATAACGCGGGCTGAACTAATCACATTGGTTGGATCAGAAGTTTCCAGTTTGATCCGCTCTTCTGGATAGAGCGGCGTCAGATTATCAAAATTGATTTTGTGACGGGCTTTTTCAGGATCTTCGAAATTGATTTGTAAAACTTTGAGAAGAGCAAAATAGCGCTCACCATCTTTGGGGCTTCTAATCTGCCCCTCAATGGTATCGCCGGTGCGCAAAGAGAATTTACGAATTTGGCTGGGAGAGACATAAATATCATCGGGACCAGCCAGATAATTGGCATCCGGTGATCTTAAAAATCCAAAACCATCTTGCAAAATTTCAAGAACGCCTCCACCAGTGATTTCTTCACCATTATCAGCTTCGCACTTCAAAATTGCAAAAAACAACTCTTGTTTTCGCATCGTTGAGGCATTTTCGATATCCAGCGCTTCTGCAGCCGCCAGGAGTTCGGGAGGGGTTTTATTTTTAAGATCTTGAAGATTCATGTAAATCTCTGGGGAAATATAAAATGATACGGGTCAATGGAGATAAGTTAGCTGATATTACTTTATGAGGAGGCTCAATGCTTTGTCAGCGATCAATCTGTTATGATTTAACAGAATAAACAGGAATGGGACCAAATAGTAAAAGTCACAGCTCCCAGCGAGATTAGGGTCCGCCGGTTGGGCTAACTGAATGCCAGCATATCCTGTACAAGTCAACTGGAATAAAACAGGAACTTCCCAAAAATCCTCAAATTTTGATCAAAATACACATTAAAACGGCTTAACAACCACCATAATGACAATAATTATCATCAATACCGTTGGAACTTCATTTGCATATCGAAAGAATTTTGCAGATTTACGGTTATTGTCAGCGGCAAAATCCTTCCGCCATCTCGATAACATGCCATGAAAACCTGTCATCAGAAACAGCATAGCCAATTTTACCCATATCCAGCTACTTGACCAATTAACCACACCGGGTGTCATTAGCAGCAACGAGCCAAAAATAAACGTCATGATCATTGCCGGATTAATAATACCCCGCAACAACCGCCGTTCCATTATCTTGAAGGTTTCCGACTGGACAGAGTCTGTTTCCGCCTCACAATGATAAATATAAAGGCGCGGCAAATAGAGCATACCCGCCATCCATGAAATAACCGAAATAATATGGAACGCCTTGGTCCACAAATAACTTTCCAGTAAAAACTCTTCCATAATCTGCCTTTAAATTATGCTTTAAAACAATGGGTATAACCGCGGGTATGACCGCAATTTCCTGAAATTTTACCTTTTTGCCTGTGCTCAACCAACTCGGCCAATCCGCCAATAAAATCGGGATGGGTTGTCACTGTCGATACCCGGCTATATTCAGGAATACCACATTCTTTGGCAAGCTTCGCATACTCAATATCCAGTTCAACCAGCGTCTCTGAATGTTCAGAGACAAAGGCCACTGGGATAATCATTACCGGCAAATTATCAGCGCCGGCATGTTTAATTTCATCTTCAATATCCGGACCAATCCATTTCATAGGTCCAACCCGGCTTTGATAACAAATCTGACTGGCCAGATCATCCCGGTCCAATGCTGTCAGGATAGCTGTTACTGACCGAGTAACCTGTTGTGGATAAGGATCACCGGCCTCAACAAGTTTTTCAGGTAATCCGTGGGCCGAAAATAGTAATTTAGGGAGTTTTCCTTCAATTTCTTCCAGCTTTCCGGTAATTAAATCCGCATATGCCTTTGCAAATCCTGTATTTTCCGGATAGCAGCAAATGGTTGATGTTAAAACATCAAGGCCTTGTTTTCGGGCCTGATGTTGCCATTCATTAACGGATGAGCCTGTTGTCGTCGTCGAAAATTGCGGATAAAGCGGTAGTAAAACCACTTCATCAGGCCCATAGAATTTTACGGCTTTAACAACTTCCTCCGCCCTTGGGTGCCAATAGCGCATGGTAATAAAGACCTGATACTCATCCTCACGGGAATTGAGCATATCTTCAAGAGCTGTTGCCTGATCTTTTGTCTGATCAAGCAAAGGCGAACGCCCCCCCAGTAATTTGTAAATTTCACGGGCAACAGGTCCCCGTTTTTTTGAAATCCATTTGGCAAGCAAATACCTGAACGGATTTGGCAGGGTGATTATTGCCGGATCATTAAACAGATTGAACAAAAACGGTTCCACCGAGCTCAACTGATCCGGTCCACCTAAATTAAACAGGACTACAGCAATACGCGCCACGAAAGTCTCCCGCTATTTTTTCCACGTATGAACGGTTTCAGCAAGCAATGCCACATTTTCAGGTGGTGTTTGCGGAATAATACCGTGCCCGAGATTAAAAATATGCGATCCCCCAGAGAATTTTTCCAGAATTTCATGGATGCGATCAACCATGACAGTCCCGCCAGAGACCAGCAATATAGGGTCAAGATTTCCCTGAACCACCACATGGGGCTGAATATTTTGTGCAGCCCACTCCAACGGTATTGACGTATCAAGACTAACCGCATCAATACCGGTACCTTTGACAAATTCGATCAAATTGCCGGCAATTCCTTTCGGAAAACCGATAATTGGTAAATCGGGGTGAATTTTACGTAAAGCATCAACAATTTGTCTTGTCGGTGTAATGACCCATTTTCGGAACATGTCATCAGGTAACACACCGGCCCAGGTATCAAAAATCTGCACGGCTTCTGCACCGGCTTCTACCTGTTTGAGTAAGTATTCAACGGTTGCCTGAACCAGCATATCGATCAGGGATCCAAACCCTTCCGGATCAGAATAGGCCCATTTTTTAATTTCGGCATAATCTTTAGACCCTTTTCCTTCAACCATATAGGTCGCCACGGTCCAGGGAGCCCCCGCAAAGCCTATCAGCGCACATGTGGAAGGGATAGAACTACTTAACCGATCAACGGTCTCATAGACTGGGTTTAAACGATTATGAAGAGTGTCCAGTGACAGCTTTAAAACATCTTTTGCCGAGCGAACGGGATCAAGTACAGGGCCCTCGCCTTCCTTGTAAGCTAAAGGCTGACCCAAAGCATCGGGGATTAACAGGATATCGGCAAAAAGAATTGCAGCATCCATGTTGTAGCGGCGTAAAGGCTGCAAGGTTACTTCTTCGGCAAGCTTTGGATTATAGCAAAGATCAAGGAAAGATCCTGCGTTGGCCCTGATCTCGCGATATTCAGGAAGATAGCGTCCTGCCTGACGCATCAGCCAAAAGGGAGGTCGGGTCAATGGTTCTTTATTCAGAGCTTTCAGAAATATCTTTGATTGTGATTTGGACACGGTATTTGCCTCAAAATAAGTTATCCCCTTCTATAATATATTTATATTAAAAGGAGGTAGTTGTTGTTTATACCTGTGAATAACGGGGATGGCTTTTAATTCACAGCCTTAAAAGAAAAACTGTGGAAAAAAATTTAGAGAGAGCGACATTTTGGATAAAAATTGTATATCCGCGTTTTTCTACCAGGTCTAAAAGTGGGGATAACGGGGATAAGTCTCTATTTTGTTATTTTTTGAAGATTATCCCCGCTTTTATGATGGACATGAAGAGTTACCCTCAAGGGGATAGAGGGAGGTGTGCAATTTGAATAAAGGGGATGAAAGTTTTTGAACTATCCCTGATGAGCATGTTATCCCTGTTATTCACGTTATTCACAGGTTGGGCAGGACTTAATTTATGGGCGAATTTCATTTGCATCTGGTATCGGATTCCACTGGCGAGACATTGCAATCCATCACTAAGGCCGCTCTGGTTCAATTTGAAAGTGCTGATCCGGTTGAGCATGTCTGGTCCATGACCCGAACGGTTCGCCAGCTGGATGATATACTTGATTCAATTGAGAAAAAACCGGGTCTTGTTTTATTTACGCTGGTTAATAAAGAAATGCGCCGAATTCTGGAAAAAGGCTGCCGTAAATATAAAGTTCCCTGTGTCTCCATTCTTGATCCGGTAATGGCAACATTATCACAATTTCTGGGGCAAGAAAGTCGGGGATTACCAGGGCGCCAACATACACTTGATCAGGAATATTTTGCCCGTATTGATGCGCTTAACTATACAATGGCCCATGATGATGGGCAAATGCCGGACGGGCTTGAAGATGCAGATATTATTCTGGTTGGTGTTTCCAGAACATCCAAAACCCCCACATCCTTCTATCTGTCCCATCGGGGGATAAAAACAGCAAATGTACCTATTGTGGTGGATTGTCCCCTGCCCGATCAGTTATTCAGTGTTAGAAAACCGCTTATTGTCGGGCTGACCACAAGTCCTGACCGGTTATCGCAAATTCGCAAAAACCGACTGCTATCTTTAAAAGAAACCAATGATACCAGTTATGTGGATCTGGACCGGATCAAGGAAGAAGTGGTGCTGGCACGCAAATTATGTACGCGTCAGGGCTGGCCGGTTATCGATGTAACCCGGCGTTCAGTGGAAGAAACGGCGGCCCAGATCATTACTCTGTATAATCGCCGCTTTAGTGATGATGGTGAGGCCCAAGTCCTATGACCTCGTCTCGACAATTGCAATTAATACTGGCATCTGCCAGTAAATCGCGGAAAGACCTGCTTGAAAAAGCGGGCTTGAGTTTTGAGAGTATCACCGCCAATGTGGATGAGGATGAGCTGAAAGTATCGTTGCAATCAGCGGGTGCAACGGCGGCCGAGACTGCACTGGCGCTGGCAGAATTAAAGGCTTTGCGGATTTCACGGGATTATCCGGCTCATTATATCATCGGTGCTGATCAGATGCTTGATTGCAATGGTGTCTGGTTTGATAAACCCGCCGATAGGGATCATGCCCGTGCTCATCTGGCGGCCCTTCGCGGCAAAACCCATTTTTTGCAAACGGCTGTTTGTGTGGCATTGGCCGGGACGGTTATCTGGCACCATATTGACGAAGCCGCTTTGTATATGCGCCCCTTTAGTGATGACTTTCTGGAGGAGTATTTACAGCAGACCGGAGATGGTATTTTATCGTGTGTTGGTGCTTATCAGCTAGAAGGATTGGGCGTACAGCTTTTTCAAAAAATAGATGGAGATTTCTTTTCCATATTGGGATTACCCTTGCTGCCCTTGCTCGATTTTATTCGCGGTCACAGGATTATTTTGTCATGACAGATGCTGCCGGGGTTATGGGATATCCCATCTCTCATTCTCTTTCTCCCAGACTACACGGATACTGGATTAAAAAATATGCGCTGGCGGCAACCTATGTGGCATGGGAGGTGCGGTCTGAAAATCTGGGACAAATGCTGACAGATTTACCAGCCATATGCGCGGCAAACGGAGCGGTTTTCAGAGGCACAAATCTGACAATCCCGCTGAAAGAAAAAGCACTGGAAATTGTTGATATACTGGAGCCGTCAGCACAGCAGATCGGGGCGGTAAACACAGTTATTGTTGGTGAAAAAGGTAAGCTGATTGGCCGTAATACAGACGGGGCCGGATTTACAGACAGTTTGGCGGAACAGGTGGCTATTACCCGCTTTAACGGGGCAACGGCACTGGTTCTGGGTGCTGGCGGGGCATCAAAGGCTGTCACTTATGCCCTTGGTCAAATGGGGATTGGTAAAATCCTTATCAGTAACCGCACCTTGCCCCGCGCAGAAGAGCTGGCAGCAGGGACAGGTCCGTTGGCACAAGTTGTGGCGTGGGAGCAGCGAAAATCTGTGTTGCCAGACGTGGATTTGCTGGTCAATACAACAAGTCTGGGCATGACAGGGCAACCGGCGCTGGATATGCCCCTTGACGGGTTGAAAGCGGGCGCTGTTGTCAGTGATATTGTCTATGTTCCGCTTGAAACCCGGCTGTTGCGCGATGCGGCGGCAAAGGGTCATATTACGGTAGACGGGCTGGGAATGCTGTTACATCAGGCAAAGGCCGGGTTTGAGGCCTGGTTCGGGGTGAAACCGGTTGTGGATGCCCGGCTGCGGGATTTCGTTTTACAAGGATTGGCCAATAAATGACATTGAAACTAATTGGTCTGACCGGCTCTATTGGAATGGGAAAATCCACGGTTGGCAAGATGTTCGAAAGTCTTGATATCCCGGTTTATAATGTGGATGCGGAAATTCATAAACTTTACGAGGTGGGTGGAGCCGCGGTTGAGCCGGTCGGGGCTGTTTTTCCGTCTGCTATAATCGAGGGGCGTATTGACCGGCCAACTTTGAGCAAGCTGGTTGTGGGTAATGATGAAGCTATTCAAAAACTGGAGCAGATCGTTCATCCATTAGTGGGGGCGCATCGGGCCACTTTTTTATCAGAGGTTGAAGCGGCAGGCCAGAAAATGGTTATTCTTGATATCCCGCTTATTTTCGAGACCGGTGCCCAAGACAATTTTGATAAAATACTGGTGGTTAGCGCTCCGGCTGATATCCAGAAAAGCCGCGTTCTGGCCCGTCCCGATATGACAGAAGAAAAATTTGCCGCTATTGTTGCCCGTCAACTGCCGGATGCCGAAAAACGCCGCCGCGCCGATTATGTGATCGATACCGATTGTAGCGAGGCAGAGACATTGCAACAGGTAAAAGATATTATTCAACATCTGAACGAAGAGTTTGGCCATGCGTGAAATTGCCCTTGATACAGAAACCACCGGGTTTGATCCGGCAAGCGGTGACCGGATTGTGGAAATCGGTTGTGTGGAGCTGGATAACTATATGGCAACGGGGCGGGTTTTCCATGTTTATATCAATCCTGAACGCGATATGCCCGAAGGAGCATTTAAAGTTCATGGTTTGAGCGCGGAATTTCTGAAAAAATATAATGTAATGGCCAGGGAAATAGACGCTTTCCTTGATTTTATAGGCGATTCAAATCTGGTTATTCACAATGCCGAATTTGATATGAAGTTCATTAATGCCGAATTGATCCGCCTGAAACGAAAACCCCTGCCCATGAGCCGCTCTATCGATACGGTAACTATGGCACGGCGAATGTTTCCGGGGGCGCAGGCCAATCTGGATGCACTGTGCCGCCGCTTTAATATAGATAATTCGGCCCGAACAAAGCATGGGGCGCTTCTGGATGCGGAGCTTCTGGCTGAAGTTTATCTGGAATTGCGCGGCGGCCGGCAAACGGGATTTTCTCTGGCACCTGAAAAAGAGACAAGGAATAAAGGTGCTATTGCCAAATCAGTAGCCCGCCCTGCCCGCGCCCACTCCCCCAGCGAGGCCGAACTCGAAGCCCATGCCAAATTTCTGGAAAAAATCAGTGATCCCGTTTGGCAAAGCTAGGACATAAAAAAAGCCGCAAAATTTTATACTTGCGGCTTGAATTATCATTATATTGCAATCGGTTAAGCGGTACCGGCAGCAGCCTCTTCGGCTTCTTGTGCTTTATGGGCCTGAAACAGACCGGCAAAATCGATGGGATCGAGCTGTAAGGGTGAGAAAGCACCATCGCGCGTTGCATCGGAGATCACCCGGCGGGCAAACGGGAAGAGCAGGCGCGGGCATTCGATCATGCACACCATTTCCAGCGCTTCGGGCGGAAAGTTCTTGATCAGGAACAGGCCGCCATAGACCAGTTCAATAACAAAAGCCATTTCATCATCCTGTTTGGCAGTTGCCTGAATGCGTAACTCTACTTCGTAATTTTCAGGGGTCAGGGCTTTGGCTTGCACATTGACACCAAGTTCCAGTGTTGGCTGGTCGAGCTCCGGGTTCAGGCTGGCTGGGGCGTTCGGACTTTCAAAGGACAGATCCTTGGTATATTGGGTAATAATGGACAGGATCGGTCCTTCTTCGGCAGCTTCTGCTTCAGGAGTTTCTGTTTCCAACTCATTTTCAGCCATAATATAATTTTCTCCTAAAGAGGGTTTGGCAGTAAAGGATATGATAAGCTTCTGGCTAGCATGTATTCAGGGTCTGAACAAGCCAAAGTCTTCAGTTATTGTCTCTATTTTTCGACCATGGGCTGTCTTCATTGGGATGGTTGCCCGGTTTGATTTGCGCATCTGCATCCATGTCTTCAATAACTGAAAATTCGCCTTCAATAATGGTGGTGTCTTGTGGACGGGCTCCGGGATGGACAGAATAAGAGTCACGACCATTCATAAACCGGCTATTTTGAGCAAGCCGTCCTGCTAGAAAGTTTCTTAATGGGGGTAAAAACAACAGGAAGCCAATACCGTCGGTTACAAATCCGGGGATTAGCAGGAAAAGGCCCGCCAAAGCCAGCATGATACCGCTTAATATCTCGCGGATCGGTGATTTTCCGGCATTGAGGTTATTTTGCGCCTGCATCAGCACGGATAATCCCTGATGACGTAGCAGGGCCATACCGGCAATGGCGGTCAATATGGTCAATATGGCGGTATTGAGGGCACCTATTTTCCCGCCAACCTCGACAAAAACCGAGATTTCCAGAAACGGGATGCCGATGATGATGGCAAGGAATAGCAGAGGCAAGCTTGTTTCTCCTTCAAAGAGTTTCTATTTATCCAATAGTCATTAGATTAGGACCGTCATGCAAGAACCATCTGGACCTGACGGACCGAACCCGCTACCTTCATGTACATATGTAATACATAGGTAGGTCCTGGTAAATTACGATATTGGTGTAAATATATATTATGGGTGATGGATTGCAGTTAATAGATATTATTTTATTGGTTATGGTGGCTGCCTTTATTTTTTTAAGGCTTCGGAGCTCCATGGGCAAACGGTCTGACCGCGATCAACACTCCCGTGATCAACAATTGGGTGAGCGGCATCATCGCAACGATATGCCTTCTGACACACATAGTCCGGAAAATCCGGAAGAAGATATGTCTGACAATGTGGTGCCGATGAATAATGCTATTGATTTTGCCCCTGCTGCGGATGAACAACCCCCTGTTCCGGCAACTCCGCTGGAAGCAACCCTGTATCAGATGCGCAGCATTGACCGTAATTTCAATCCCGATGCGTTTGCCGGACAGGCTGAAGTGGCCTATGAGGCAATTGTAACCGCTTTTGCCAAAGGGGATCGCCAGGTTCTGGCCGATTTGCTGTCAGAAGAGGTTTATAATAACTTCATGGCGGCTATTGATGCCCGCGAAGAGGCCGGTGAAGTGATGTCAACCGACCTGTTATCTTTAAAATCTGCCGAAATTACGGATGCTCAGTTGCAAGGGCGGAATGCTGAAATTACAGTTCGTTTCGAGACAGAAATGATTTCGGTTACCCGCGATGAAGATGGTGAAGTTGTTAGCGGTGATCCAAACCCGCATGTTGTCCGCGAGTTTTGGACATTTGCCCGGGATTTGAAATCCAGAAATCCCAATTGGTTGCTGATCACTACAAAAAGTGCAGACTGACGGATAATAACAGGTAAATGGCAAACGGATTTCTAATAAAGAGACTATCTGTCGCGATCAGTGTTGCCGTCATTGTGGTGGCTATTTCCTTTTTGATCTGGGATTATTTTCAGGCACCTGAGAAAATTAAAGACCGCCTTGTGGTTAGTGAAGCTGACTTTGATCAGCTGAGTGGATGGAATCAGGACCGGCTGGAGGCATTTTTGCCTGCCTTGCAGCTTTCTTGCACAAAAATTCTCAAATTACCAAAGACACGATCATTGGGCGGGAACGGTCTTGCCGGAACGGCGGCTGACTGGACAGATATCTGTACCCAGGCCCTTACCCTGCCAAAAGACAGTACTGCCGTTAGAGAGTTTATGGTTCGGCAGTTTTCCCCGCTTGAAGTGCGTAATAACCAGCAGGTTGAGGGCACTTTTACCGGTTATTACGAGGCCAGCTTGAAGGGCAGTAAAACACCGTCTGATAAATACTCAACGCCGTTATACAAGCGCCCCGAAGAATTGGTGATGGTCTCCCTTGGCAGGTTTCGTGAGGAATTGAAGGGCCACCGGATTGCCGGTAAGGTCGTGGGCGGAGAGTTGGTGCCGTTTGCCGATCGCAAGGCAATTGACGCAGGTGCGCTGGATGGGCGTGATCTGGAAATTGTCTGGGTTGATAGCGCGGTGGATGCTTTTTTCCTGCATATTCAAGGCTCTGGCCGGATAGAACTTGAAGATGGCAGTGCCATGCGGGTGGGCTATGCCGGACAGAACGGACATCCCTATCTTGCCATTGGTCGCACATTGATAGAAAACGGGGAGGTTGCCCGCGAGGATATGTCCATGCAGACCATTCGCGACTGGCTGGAGGCAAACCCTGATAAAGCACAAGGGTTGATGCAGGAAAATGCGTCTTATATCTTTTTTCGCGAGCTTGAAACCGGAGGTCCCATCGGAGCGCAAGGGGTGGAGCTGACAGCAGGGCGCAGTCTGGCGGTTGACCGTAAATGGTTGCCGCTGGGGGTGCCGATCTGGCTGCAAACAGACGTTGCTGACGGTCCTGAAATGCCTGCGAAGCCATTTAACCGTTTGATGATGGCGCAAGATACTGGCGGGGCCATTCGCGGGCCGGTGCGCGGAGATGTTTTCTGGGGGTACGGCAAGATAGCATATGCCCGCGCCGGAGCCATGAAAAACACGGGCCGGTACTGGATATTGCTGCCGAAAGAAGTCGCGCAGCGGGCTTTGATAAAATCTGCAAAAAAACCAAAGTAAATGAATAATAGCTGACTGGCGAAAAACGCCTAATACCCGTATAGTCCTTTCAATAGAATTTGAGGGGTATTGTATGTCTGGTACGGATGAAAAGATTGAAGTGGCCCTGTTTGTCACTTGTCTGGTTGATATTAACCGGCCGTCGGTGGGTTTTGCTGCGGTAAAATTGCTGGAACAGACCGGCTGCATGGTCGCGGTACCGGATGCGCAGACCTGTTGCGGGCAGCCTGCCTATAATTCCGGTGACCGGCGCACAACGAAACAAATCGCCAGCGATGTTATTGCCGCTTTTAAAGAGTACCGGTATGTGGTGGCACCGTCGGGCTCTTGCGCCGGTATGATCACCAAACATTATCCCGAACTTTTTGCCGATGATCCGGACATGTTGCTGGCGGCGCAGGATTTGGCAAGTCGCACCTATGAGCTGGTTTCGTTCTTGAAAGATGTGCGTAACTTCGAGGGTACAGATGTACGCTTTAACGCCAAAATGACTTATCATGACAGCTGCGCCAATTTGCGCGAAATGAAGGTGGTGGATCAGCCGCGCGCCTTACTGGCACAGGTGGATGATCTGGAACTTGTCGAGGCCGAGGATCGGGAAGCTTGCTGTGGTTTTGGCGGGACATTCTGTATCAAATATTCGGAAATCTCGGAAGAAATGGTTGACCGGAAGATCGATCATTTTCTGGCAACCGGAGCCAGTGTGCTTAGTGCCGGAGATCTGGGTTGCCTGATGAATATTGCCGGACGCCTGTACCGTAAAGGACATACGATAAAGGTTCTGCATATTGCTGAAATTCTGGCAGGCATGGGCGATGGACCCGGTATCGGGGAGGGACATGTCTGATGCAGGTTACCAGCCATAAATTCAAGGAAAAAGCCCATGATGCCATGCAGGACGCCGATTTACGCGCGGCGCTGGGCCGGGTTAAACAGGGCTTTACCACCGCACGGCAAGTTGCTGCGTCGCAATTGCCGGAATTTGAGGATTTGCGGGACCGGTCCCGGGATATCAAGGACGATGTGCTTGAAAACCTGGATTATTATCTTGAGTATTTTGATGATCAGGTGTCAAAACAGGGCGGCCATGTGCATTGGTGTTCGAGCCCGAAAGAAGCCCGCGCCGCGATTTTGAAAATCTGCCGCGATGTGGATGCCAGGACGGTGACCAAGGGTAAATCCATGATTACCGAGGAAATCGCCCTTAACAAATTTCTTGCCAGTGAAGGGATCGAACCTATCGAGACCGACCTTGGCGAATATATCATTCAGCTGGCGGACGAGCCGCCGAGCCATATTATCGGTCCTGCCGTTCACAAAACCCGCGAACAGGTGACCGAACTTTTCTACGAGCATCATCAGCAATATGGCTATACGAACCGCGAAGAGGATGCCGAAAAGCTGGTCGGGGAGGCCCGTGCGGTGCTGCGCCATAAATATGTAACCGCAGATGTGGGCATTACCGGTGCCAATTTTTTGGTGGCCGAGACCGGCTCCACGGTTATTGTTACCAATGAAGGCAATGGCGATCTGACCCAGTCCTTGCCCAAAACCCATATTGTGGTGGCCAGCCTTGAAAAGGTTATTCCCACATTGGAAGACGTAAGCACTGTCATGCGGGTGCTGGCCCGCTCTGCCACAGGACAGGAAATGTCCGTCTACACCACATTTTCAACAGGCCCCAAGCGCGCCGATGATATTGACGGGCCGGAAAATTTCCATGTAATCCTGCTTGACGGGGGCCGGTCAGAAATGATCGGAACCGAATTGCAGGAATTGTTGCGCTGTATCCGTTGTGGTGCCTGCATGAACCATTGCCCGGTTTATCATGCGGTGGGCGGGCATAGTTATGGCTGGGTTTATCCGGGACCTATCGGGGCTGCGCTTAATCCGCAGCTGGTGGGGCTTGAAGAATCCCTGCATTTGCCCAATGCTTCCAGTTTTTGTGGTCGCTGTGAGGAAGTGTGTCCGGTGCGCATACCGCTGCCTAAAATCCTGCGTCACTGGCGGGAAAAAGCGTTCGAGCAGCAAATTGGCCCCAAACCGGACCGCTGGGGGATTGAATTATGGGGCTTTTTTGCCAAGCGCCCTGCCCTGTACCGGCTGGCGACCAGACTATCGGTGCGCCTTCTCAGCTTGATGGCGGGCAAGAAAGGGCGCATTAGCTCCTTGCTTTTCAATAATGGCTGGACGGCCGTTCGGGATTTGCCCGCCCCGCAAGGGCAGACCTTTATGGAACAGTGGCAGAAAAAACAGAAGCGGGAGGGTTAGCATGAATGCAAGAGAGAAAATCCTGTCGCGGATCAGAGCCCAAAAAGGGCGCGCAGAGCTGGATGACGAACAAAAACAGGTGCTGGCCGATAAAATCGCCGGTCATAGCCGTAATCTGATACCGGCCCGCGGGCAAATTCCGCAGGCAGAACAAGTGGACTTGTTCCAGTCAAAGATGGAAGCGTTGCTGACCACAGTTGAGCGGGTTACGGATGCATCAGAGATTCCTGAACGGATCAAGACCTATCTGGCACAGCATAACCTGCCGACACGGATCAAGGTCTCGCCCGCTGCAAGTATCTCGGCGCTGCCCTGGGATAGAGTGCCAACATTGGAAATAGTCAAAGGCGCGGGTGCCGAAGAAGATGAAGTGGGGCTGTCTCCTGCTTTTGCCGGAGTTGCCGAGACAGGCACCCTGATGATGACATCGGGACCCGATACCCCATCGACGATCAATTTTTTGCCGGAAAATCATATTGTTGTGCTCGATGTTAAAAACATGACCGGCTCTTACGAGCAGGCATGGGATATGTTGCGCGATCACAGCTCAAAAAGTGGCATGCCGCGGACTGTAAATTTTATCTCTGGGCCCTCGCGCACAGCAGATATCGAACAACGGCTGATTATGGGGGCGCATGGCCCAAAAAGCCTGCATGTGATTTTGGTTGATGATGGGACATAAAGCGAAAAACCCCGAGAATAAACACGGACCCGTCAGTCGGACAGGTCGCCGGAAAAGCCGTCAGCTTTCGTCCGAAGATAAAAATCTGTGGCAACATGTGACCCGCAAAATTCTGCCAATGGCAAGTGACCGCCGCACCGGCTTTGAAGATATTGTAGCCGGTGATGCGGGGGCAGCGCCTGTGCAAATGACAGGGGCGGCAACAGGTAAATCCGCAGGTGTAGGCTTAAAAAAGCAGACGATTATCCCGCAGTCTGTTGCAGGACGCCCCCCGGCGTCTTTTGCCGCTCTTGAGCGCTTGGCGGAGCAGAGCCGGGATGTGTCGGCGCGGCAGAATGTGGCGGGGCTGGACCGCAACAGCTCTGAAAAGTTGCGACGGGGCAAGATGGTGATCGAAGGGCGGGCCGATTTACACGGAATGACCCGGCGCGAGGCTTATACCCGTTTGCGCAGCTTTCTGGGGAGTGCCCATCGGCAAGGAAAACGCTGCGTTCTGGTGATAACAGGTAAAGGTTCTTCGCACGAAAAGACGGATGATGCCTCCTTTATGGGTGGCGGGCGTAAGGGCGTGTTACGCGACGAGGTGCCCAGATGGCTGTCAGAACCGGACATGCACCGGCTGGTGCTGGATTTCAGACTGGCCCAGCCCAAACATGGCGGTGCGGGAGCGTTGTATGTGTTGTTGCGCCGCAGCCGTACCGATAAATATAACGAAAGGTAGGATGTTATGACCCCTTTTGGCTTGCGTGTGCGGGCGTTGCGTAAATCCCAGTCGGTCAGTTTGAAGAAAATGGCTGAAGATTTACAGATCAGCTCTGCATATCTGTCGGCGCTGGAGCATGGACACCGTGGCCAGCCTTCATGGTCACTGGTCGAGCAGGTTTGTTCCTATTTCAATATTATCTGGGACGAGGCTGAGGAAATGCACCGCCTTGCAGTCCTGTCACATCCCAAAGTAACCCTGGATACCAGCGGATTGTCTCCGGCGGCGACAGAATATGCCAATTTACTGGCGCGCGAGATCAGAAACCTGTCAGAGCCGCGCCTGGCAGAAATGCTCGACTATTTGAAAATATCAGCGCCAACCCGCCCTTGAGTACTAGCGGTAGGGGTCGTCTTTGGACAGGTAGTTTGTCACATAGTCGGCAATACCGTCTTCGAGACTGTGAAAATTCCCGCCAAATCCGGCGGCGCGCAGTTTGCTCATGCGCGCTTCGGTAAAATACTGGTATTTGTCCCGAATGCTGATCGGAGTATCCACATAGTCGATATTGGCAGGTTTTCCGGCGGCCTTGAAGGTAGCAAGAGCCAGATCCTTGAAGCTGCGGGCGCTACCGGTTCCCAGATTGAACAGGCCGCTGGCCTGCGGGGTGTCCAGCAGCCACAGGACAACCTTGACGCAATCCTTTACATAGACGAAATCGCGCAATTGCCCGCCATCTTCATAATCGGGATTGTGGGATTTGAACAGGGTGACGGCCTCCCCGCGGGCAATTTTGGGATAGGATTGGGCGATAACGCTTTTCATTGACCCCTTATGATATTCGTTGGGGCCATAGACATTGAAAAATTTGAGACCGGCCCATTGCGGCGGCGACTGCCTGCCCTTTCCGGTGACCAGCGCTACATATTTGTCAAAGGCATGTTTGCTGTACCCGTACAGGTTCAGGGGCTTGAGATTATTGAGGGCTTTGACGGATTGATCATCGTCAAAGCCCTGACTGCCATCGCCATAGGTGGCGGCGGACGAGGCATAGATAAAGCTTTTGCCGTTTTTGGTGCACCAGTCCCACAAGGCGCGGGTGGGGCGGAAATTGCGTTTGAGGATCAGGTCGCCATCGGTCTCGGTGGTGGCGGAAATGGCCCCCATATGAATAATGGCGTCCGGAGCTTCTGTCTGATCCAGCCAGCTCATCAGGTTGTCAGGGTCAATAAAATCACTGATAACATGGCCCGCAAGGTTGCGCCATTTGTCACCGTCTTCGAGCCAGTCACAGATGATAACCTCGTCCCCCTGATCGGACAGGGCGGCGGCAATGTTGGAGCCAATAAACCCGGCCCCGCCGGTTACCAGAATGCGGCGTGACATATTAGCAATCCTTTTTCTTGTCACTCTCCAGCAGACGCTGGATGGTGCGGGTGGTGCTGAAGCCGTCTTTCAGGTCAGCCAGAAAAACCTGACCGCCATAGGCTTGGACATTATCGGCCCCGACCACGGTTTCAACCGTATAATCTGCGCCTTTAACCAGAACATCGGGGGACAGTGTCTCGATCAGGTTGATCGGGGTATCTTCGGCAAAAGGTACAACCAGCGCCACATCTTCAAGGCTTGCCAGAACCGTTGCCCGTGACATTTCGGTGGTGACGGGGCGGTTCTCGCCTTTGAGGCGGCGAATACTATCATCGGTATTGAGGCCGATGATCAGCCGGTCACACTGTGCTTTGGCCTGCTTGATCAGGGAAATATGGCCCGGATGGATCAAGTCGAAACAGCCATTGGTAAAGCCGATCTTGAGGCCTCGGGCCCGCCAGCTCTGGACAATTTCCGTGGCCCGGGTCAGGCCGGTGATTTTCTCGTCTGTTAGCTGTATCTCTGCACTATGCAGGGCAGCGGACAGCTCGTCCTGGCGGACGGCGGCGGTGCCGGTTTTGGCAACCGCAATACTGCCCGCCAGATTGGCCAGCAGCGCAGCATCAAGGGCAGAGGCACCGGCCCCCATGGCAAGGGACAGGCAGGCAATGACACTGTCACCGGCGCCAGAGACATCGAAAACTTCTTGCGCTTGCGCCGGAATATGAGCGGCAGATGTGCTATCTATCAAACTCATTCCGGCTTCGGAACGGGTTATCAGCAAAGCATCAATATGATCGCGGGTCTGGACATGGGCGGCGGCCTGTTCGATCCGGGCATCGGTATCGCAGGGCAGGGCGGCAGCGGCGGCTATTTCCTTGCGGTTGGGTGTCAGCAGGGTTACGCCCTGATAGCGGCTGAAATCAGCCGATTTCGGATCGGCGATAACCGGAATACCGGCCTCTTGTGTCATGGAAATGGCTGCTGACAGCACCGCGTCACTCAGCACGCCTTTGGCATAGTCGGACAGAATAACAATATGGGCATCTGTCAGCGCTGCCTTGAAGGCGGCAAGGATTTTGGCGGTTGTCTCGGGTCCGAGATCGTGGGTTACCTCGGCATCGGCGCGCAGTAATTGCTGGCTGTCTGCGATAAAGCGGGTTTTAACCGTGGTTGGCCGCCGCCCCGAGGTGACAAGGGCGGTCGTTAGCCGTGGCTCTGCCGCTAACAAATGTTCGATTTCGCGCCCTGCGGTATCCTCGCCAGTGACTGCAACCAGAGTGGCAGATCCCCCCAAGGAGAGCAGGTTTCGAACCACATTACCGGCTCCGCCGAGCATGGCCTGCTCATGGCTGATACCAAGGACCGGAATGGGGGCTTCGGGGGAAATGCGTCCAGCACTGCCATAGACAAAGCGATCCAGCATCACATCACCCAGACACAGCACATGGATGCCGTCAAAGCCAGTAATAACCGGAGCAAGACGGGCGGGATCAGCAGATGGTGCGGTGGATGGTGCGGTGGACGTCTGGGTCATGGGTCAGGCCAGTTTCAGATTTTGTTCAAGCGCCCCGCACAGCATATGACCAAGGGTGATATGCATTTCCTGAATACGACGGGTCGAGGTTGCGGGCACAATCAGCACCGGATCAGCCAGTTGCGGCATCCGGCCCCCATCGCGCCCGGTAAGGGCGGTGGCAACAAGTCCTTTGCGGCGGGCCATTTCAAGGCCGGCGACAATATTGGGGCTGGTGCCGGATGTGGACAGGCCAACGGCCACATCGCCGGGCTGACCCAAGGCATCAATCTGGCGGGCATAGACGGTTTCGAACCCCATGTCATTGGCACCGGCGGTCAGGGCGGAGGTATCGGTATTGAGGGCGATGGCGGCGATGGGCGCGCGGTCACTGATAAAGCGCACAACCAGCTCGGCGGCCAGATGCTGGGCATCGGCAGCGCTACCGCCATTGCCAAAAAACAGGATTTTCCCCCCATTGGTGATACAGGTTGTCCACACCTTCAGCATATTCTCAAAAGGGGTCATCAGGGCCTCGCGGGTTGCTGCCAGAACAGCCGCGTGATCTTCGAGTTCATCGTGAAAATAGGTCTGAAAATCCAAAACGGGTCAATCCTTGTGCCAGCATACCGACAGAGCAATATAATTAAGTGTACTAGAGTAATAGTATAGCCACACCCTTGGTGCAAATGTTCAGTTCTTCGGCCATCTCCGAATTTGGGAAAAGTCTCTAGAGGAGGCTTCCGGCGGCAGGGGGAAGGGTGCCGTTTGCCACATCTTTTATCAGCCGTAAATGCTTGGGCAGCAGATTTTTCAACGCATAATTATCCAGAACCCGATGGCGGGCGGCTTTGCGGATATGGTCAAGTTCTTTGTGATGGTCCAGTGCGTGGGCAATGCGCGCGGCGAAAGCCTCATGATTGAAGAAATCAGTTAGAAAACCGTTTTCGCCATCGGTAATAACTTCTCTGACCGGATCGGTGTCCGAGGCCACCACAAGACCGCCACAGGCCAAGGTTTCGATCAGGGACCAGGACAGCACGAAAGGCACGGTCAGATAGGCCTGTACCGTGGAGATTTGCAAAATTCTCACATAATCTTCGTAGGGCAGCAGGCCGGTGAAATGCAGGCGGCTTTCATCAAAATCCAGCTCATCGAGCATTCGTTGCCGCCAGGTTTCTTCGTCCGGGAGTTGTTTACCATAAGCTACCCGATCCCGCCCGACCACAACCACATGTAAATCGGGGCGTTGCTTCATCAGCAGGGCGGCGGCGCGCATAAATTCTGGAAATCCGCGATAGGGCTCCATGCCGCGGGTGGCATAGGTGAGGATTTCATCCACAGGGGATAAATCCAGCGATCCGAATTTCTTCGATGCCTTTGGGTCAGGTTTGAAAAAGGATGTATCAACCCCGTCATGCAAGACAGATAATTTTGACTTGAAGACATCGGGAAACTGGGACGCTTGAAAGTGGGTCGGGACTTGTCCCCAGTCACAATTGGCCAAATCCATAAGCACAGGCAGGTTTTTGGTGCGGATACGGCCGGCATCGTCCAGATTAAGATCGGAATTTTTCAGAAAATCGGCATCTGATCCGAAGGCATGATAATACCATTCAAAATAGCCCAGCAGTTTGGCGTCGGGAAAGATATCCTTGATGTAAAAGGCAGGGCCCCAGCCGGAATGGGCACAGACAATATCCGGACGGAACCCTTTATTCTTCAACTCTATACAGGCGCGAAACAGGGACTGCCCATTGATTACAGCAGTTTCGGTGGAGCGCAGATAATGATGGGTTTCAGGTTTTGGTTGCCGGTGAGGTTTGTAAATCAGGTTGACCACATTGGGGATTTTTTCGCCAGCCCGATGGGAGGCAAAGACAACACTGTTCTTTTTCTTTTCAGCCAGCTTTCGCGCCACATGGCGGTATTGTGCCGGAAAATTGTTATGTAGAAATAAAACACGCATTCGAAAGTCCCGGTTTTGAACAGATTTCTGATTTTTTCAGACGTTATGGTTAATGGGAAGACCCTAATTCAACATTAAGATTAAAAAGAATAGTTTTTGGGGGCAAAGCGGGTTTGCTAATCATTTTTAGGAGACAGATGATTCGGAAAATATCATAAAAAGGCCATCCCCCATATGAGGGATAAGCGTGCCAGTTTTGCAAAAATTTATCGTTAACAAAAAATAAAATGTCACTTTGGCTATTTCCTTACAAAAGAGAAAAAAGATAGGCAACACAACAAGTTATTGAAGTTGCATATAATTTTACTAAAACCCGTTCTATAAATTTCCTTTTCTGCTCACAAGAGCGGGCGCATAATCACCTTCTGATTTTAAAGCAGCATCAATTTGATGAGGGCCGGGACTATGAGATTATTTTTAAATTTGTTTGTAGGCATTGTCGGTATCGCCGCTGCAACTGCGCAATTTGTGCAACCAGCGGCAGCGGCAGTCTTCACGCTGGATTTTGATGAACCGGGAATTGTTTTATCGATGCCTGCGGCTGATGGAACGACAGGAACCGTCAATGAAGGGCTGGTTGGGTCCGACACGGTCGATTATCTGTATAGATCCCCATGGGAGGGAACATCTAATCCCGGTGCCACCTTCACAGCCGTTCAGGCCCGTTCGTCTGCTTCTTATTTGCTGGATGCTCCTGTGACCGGGGTTAGTTTTTTATGGGGATCTGTTGATTTTTATAACACGGTTATTTTCAAAAATGGCGGTGTGGTTATTGATTATCTGATTGGCCAGAGCGTTCTGGATGCGGGCGCGCCCGCCGGAGAAGATTTTGTTCAGATTTCAATTCTGGCTTTGGCGGCGTTTGACGAGATTATTTTTGATTCCACTCAAAACGCTTTTGAATTTGCCAATATCGTCGTTACGGCGGTGCCATTGCCCGCAGCCTTGCCGCTTTACGGGGCGGGTCTTGTGGTTCTGGGTTGGGTTAGCCGAAAACGCAAACGCAGCCAGCAAGGTAAGGCCGCTTAAAGACTTTTGTGGGTAACAGTATTTAACGTTTTGTTGTGTAACCGGTAGCGTTCGTTGAGTAACCAGTAGCGTATTTTTTAAAACAAGGCGGCTTTCGAGCCGTCTTTTTTATGGCCTAACCGGATTTCCCCGTTTTGGGTTGATCCCTGGGGGCCCGCTCTTTTCGCGGGTCGATACTGTCAAACCCTTTAAAAGGCGCGGCCAGCCGCTCTTTGCTCATCCGGATATAGTCGGGGTTGATATCGAAGCCGATAGAGTTGCGCCCCAGAATTCTGGCAACGCGTGCCGTGGTACCGCTGCCAAGGAAGGGGTCAAGGACGGTGTCGCCTGCATTGGACGCGGCGCTGATAATACGTTCGATCAGGGCTTCGGGTTTCTGGGTGGGGTGCGGCAGACGTTCGGCGGCGCAGTAATGGACATGGCTGAACTGCCAGACATCGCCCGGATTTGCGCCCGTCATATTATTGCGTTTGCGGTAATATTTTTGCGGCACTCGTACGGCATCAAGATTAAAACGGGCGTCTTTTCCTTTGGAAAACCATAAAATATCTTCATGACGGGGGGAAAACCCCCGCTTGCGACCAATGCCCTGGGTGTAATGCCAGGTAATCCAGCCTTGCGGGGTCAGATGAAGGTCTTCTTCCAGAGTTACATAGGTGCGGGCAATAAATTTGACCCCCATGAAACAGAACACAGACCCGCCGGGCTTCAGAACCCGCCGGACTTCTTGCAGCCAGTCTCTGGTAAAGGCGAAATAGTCGTCGCGTTCCTTAAGATCGATATTATTGCCGTAATTCTTGCCAAGATTATAAGGCGGGTCGGCGATGACCAGATCAATGCTGTCACTTGGCAGGCGGGCAAGCTCAGCGGTGGCATCGCCACAGATCAGCCGATGATCCGGAGAAAGCATATGATCTTGTGTGGCCATTTATTGGGGCGATCGCTTGGCCATGATCCGTTGCAAGGTCCGCCGGTGCATGTTGAGCCGCCGGGCGGTTTCGGACATGTTGTGATCGCACAGCTCATAGACCCGTTGAATATGTTCCCAGCGCACCCGGTCCGCAGACATGGGGTTTTCGGGGGGCTCTGGTCGCTCGCCCTCTTTTGCATGCAGGGCATTGACGATATCATCCACATTGGCCGGTTTGGCCAGATAATCGATGGCGCCCGCCTTTACGGCAGCAACAGCAGAGGCAATGTTTCCATAGCCGGTGAGCATGACAATACGGGCATCGGGGTTGGTGTCGCGAATGGTTTCAACCACATCAAGGCCGCTGCCGTCTTCAAGGCGCAAATCGACAACAGCATAATCGGGATTACAATCGGTAACCTTCGACTGCCCTTCGGCAACACTGCTTGCAAGGGTTGTTGTAAAGCCGTTTTTTTCCATGGACCGACCCAGACGATTGAGAAAAATCTCATCGTCATCGACAATCAACAGGCGTTTTTCATCCATCACTATTATCTCTCCAACCAGCAAACTCTACTCCATATTTCTATAAATAGCACAGTTTTCTGCTTTCAACAGACCCTACAAGTAAGGACCTGCTTTTTCAAGTCGGGCGCGAGGCCATTCGATCACAGCAATCGCCCCGCCCTCATGACCGTTACCAAAGGAAATATGCCCGCCGCTATGTTTGATCAGCATGTTGGATATGAAGACCCCGAGCCCCATGCCCCCATGTCCGGCCCGGCTGGAGGTATAAGGCTCTCCCAGTCGGGCAAGAATTTCATCACTGAAACCGGGGCCGTCATCGCGAATAACCACTTCAACCCGTTTATCCGTCCATGACAGGCGGATGGTAACGCGACTTTTGGCAAACTCTACGGCGTTACTGACCAGATTTCCAAGTCCGTAGAGCAACTCCGGTGTGGCATACAGCTTGGGTTGGGTCGAGCGGTCACCTTCTATGTCGATGTCAATCTGAACGCCTTTGGCGCTGTGTTTTTCGATAACCAGCTGTATCAGGCTTTGCAAGGGGACATAGTTATGATGGGCATCTGCTTGCATAAAGCGGTTGGTGCCGGGCTTGGTGGAAAGCTGTTTGAGAACTTCTGCGCATTTTTTGGCTTGATCATGGAGCAGCTTGGCGTCTTCGGCTGTGTCGCTGCCTTCGGGAAATTCACGGGACAGTTCTTCGGAGACCAGTAATATGGTATTAAGGGGGGTCCCCAGTTCATGGGCGGCAGCGGCGGCAATTCCGCCAACAGCAGAAAGTTGTTGTTCTTTTGCCAGGGCAAAGCGGGCTGCCGTCAGGGCCATTGTCATGCGCCGGTTATCCGATGAAATGCGCCACGCATAGCTGGACAGAAACAAGGTTCCCAGAACCAGCGCGGACCATATTCCGGCAATATAGGTGCTTGAAAGAATAACTTCGCCAACGGGCAGAGGCAGCGGGATATGATAGCGGGCGAGAAAACTGATACAGCCCAGTGTTGTCAGGCCCAGAAAAATGGTTCCCTTCAAGGACAGGCTGGTGGCTGAAATTGTCACAGGAACCAGAAACAGCAGAGCAAACGGATTGGTTAGTCCGCCGGTCAGGTATAAGAGTCCTGTGAGTTGCAGGGCGTCATAGAACAGATATAAAATAGCCCCGAAATCCGACAGGCGGGTGCTGGAATTGGAGCTGATCGAGACCATAATATTGAGCAGGGCACTGGCAGAGACCAGAATGGCCGCAGGTATGATCGGAATTTTATAGTCCAGCACCACATGGACAAAAACAAGCGAGAAGGCCTGCCCTAAAATAGCCAGCCAGCGGATATAGACGAGCGATTGCAGCCGCACACCGCCAGCGGCCTCGAGAAGTTCCTGATCTGCGGTGTCGGGGATTAGGATATTGCCAAAAGCCATAAATGTTACGTATCCGCCGAGAAATTAGCCCGAGCGCAGGGTCCGGCTTTCCCCAATGCTCATAATCCAGATATTGTCTGCATCATATCCTGCCTTTTGTGCTGCTTGCAAGAAGCGACCGGGGGGCTCGAACAGAGGCTCATCTGTGAGCCGTACAGTTCCCCAATGCATCCCGACCAGTGTGGTGCTGTTCACGTCCTGCCCGATGAGGACCGCTTCTTCGGGGTTGGTGTGATGGGCTTTCATGATGGCCCGTGGCTCATAGGCACCAATGCCGACAAGGGTATAATCAACGGGGCCGAGATGTGCACCGATATCCTTGAACAGGTCTCCGTAGCCGGTATCGCCGGTAAAATAGATTTTGCAGGACGGGCTTTCAAAGGCAAATGAGGCCCACAGGCTTTTATTGCGGTCAAAGGGCGTGCGTTTGGACCAGTGTTGCGAAGGCAACGCCCGGATTGTCAGGCCGCCGACATCCAGATGATCCCACCAGTCCATCTCGATCACGCGGGTGAATTTGCGCTTTGTGAAGTAGGCCCCCAGTTTAAGCGGGACGATGACCGTCATCTGGTCTTTGCCTTTGAGTTCGCGGATGGTGCGGGCGTCCAGATGGTCATAATGATTATGCGACAGCACCAGATAATCAATGGCAGGCAGATCATCCAGATGAATACCGGCATCGACAAAGCGTTTGGGACCTGCCAGCCGCGAGGGAGAGGCATGACTGGATAAATAGGGGTCTGTCAGAATGGTTTTGCCATTGATCCTGATCAGAAAACAGGCTTGGCCCAGCCATGTGAGGCTGTCATCGCTCCCTGACAACAGGCTGTGCAAATGGCGGGCGGCATCGCTCTGATCAATAACATGCCCTTCCGGAATGTCGATTTTCTCGCGCGAATACCCCATCATCCGCCAAATGAAAGATAGGTATGTTTTGCGGCTGGCGCGTGTAAGGCTGTCATTGGGCAGGTTACGAAAGCGGCGTCTATGATGGTGGTGAGGCGGCTTCTCTGGTGGTTGGTCTGAGGTCGGGGGGCGTTTTTCCTGCAAGATGACAGTCTTTCCTGTGATGAATGAAAGGATCGGTCTTTCAGTCCTTGATTATGTCACATTTATGCGGTTGAGTGTAAAAATCAATTGAGGCGTGTTTCTGTATCAATTATCAACCTGAGGGCAGGTTGATCGGCAAATGAAGCCGGGCCGAGGGTATGGGCCGGGCTATAAATTAAGACCTAATTTTCGGGGGAATGAGAATGCTGTTTGGAAAGTTCAAGATATGTCGGTCTGTGGGGATGGTGCTTGTTGCCGGAGTTCTGTCATTTTTGCCGCTGACCGGGGCACAGGCTGCGAGTGAGCAACAGCAACTGGTCGACAAGGCTAAAATTGCCATTGATGCTTTGAAAAACCAGTCGGATATGGGGCAGTTTCGCAGGCTTCTGGCGGTATCGAAAGGCGTTGTTGTTTTTCCGCAGCTTCTTAAAGCCGGCTTTATAATTGGCGGCGCGGGCGGCAATGGCGTTTTGTTGGGCCGCAGTAAAGAAGGTGTTTGGAGTTCTCCAGCCTTCTACACCATGGGGCAGGCAAGTATCGGCTTGCAAATCGGTGCGGAATCCAAAGAACTTGTTCTGGTGATTATGACCGATAAAGGTCTGGATGCGATTATCAAGAATCAGGTAAAACTCGGGGCGGATTTAAGCGCGGCTGTTGGGCCTATGGGCAAGAATGTTGGCGCATCAAGCACGACAAATATGGATGTGGATATTTTCTCTTTTGCCAAAAATTCTGGGCTTTTCATCGGCGCATCGGTCGAAGGCTCTATCCTGGATGCCAAGGATGACTGGCAGGCCGCTTATTATGGCAAGCCCGTTACGGCCCGGAATATTGTGATTTTGCGCAGTGTTGATAACCCGGCAGCAAATGCGCTTAAAGAAGCTCTGACAATGACCGAAGCAAAATAGCGCTTTTTACCGGGATTTGAGTAGTTTTTCAATGGTCCGGTGGCGGTTTTCTGCTGCGTGATCAAGAGCGGATCGGCCTGTAAAGTCGGTCCGTTCTGTGTCGGCATTCTGTTGAAGCAGAAGTTTCACCACATCAAGATTACCATTTTGTGCCGCCTTGATGAGCGGGGTCTCTCCTTGGCGGTTTTCGGCATTTATCTTGGCTTTGGCAGCAATAAGAAGCTCGACAATTTCAGGATATCCTTGTGCTGCGGCATGATGCAGCGGTGAATTTCCCAGCCGGTCGGTTAAATTTACATTGGCTCCGTTTTCTATCAGCCTCTGGACAACACGGGTGGAGCCGGCTTCAGCGGCCTTGCTGATCAGCGGCATTTTGGATTTGTTCCGGATATTCGGGTTTTCACCTTTGACCAGATAAGCGTCTATTGCATCTGTGTCATTCTGGGCTGCGGCAGTAAAAATCTCGTTGTCCCCAAAAAGCTGTGCGGTAGCAGGGCCTGTAAAAAAGAGTAAAACAATAAAAACGCGAATAAAAAAGCGCATAAAAATTCCCCGGAAAATTTGACGTAACAAAGTGTAGCAGGTTGTTGCAGTCCGGTATACTCACTACCGGATTTTGCCAAAAAACCAGTTATGTTGCGTTGCAGCGTAAATCAGAGTATGCTGGTTCTCTGTTTTCGAGTTTTATGCGTTTTCTTTCGGTTGGGAGTATTATTTAATGCTGTATCAGTATAATGAATTACAAAAATTGGCATTATCTCCCATACGGATGGCGGCTCAATGGCAATCCCAGATGTTGCGCAGTCCGTTTAACCCGCTCTCTGAAACACCGCAAGTGCGAACACTGGCCGCCATGTATGAGCTGTTCTCTGAAACTACCCAATATCATGGCAAGCCGGATTTCGGGCTGACCGAGACGGTGATCAAGGGCAAAAGCGTTGCCGTTAACGAGCAAATTTTGTTGCGTTTGCCGTTTGGGCAATTGAAACATTTCAAGCGGCAGACAAATCGCAAAGACCCCAAGATTCTGGTGGTTGCCCCCATGTCGGGGCATTTCGCCACTTTGTTGCGTGGCACTGTTGAGGCATTGTTGCCCGATCATGATGTCTATATTACTGACTGGCGGGACGCATCGGCGGTCCCCCTCACCGAGGGCGGCTTTGATCTGGATGACTATATCGATTATTTGCGTAAATTTTTAGGGGTTCTGGGCCCCGATACGCATGTGGTGGCGGTGTGCCAGCCGGGGGTTCCTGTGCTCGCAGCTATCGCGTTGATGTCAGAAGATGAAGACCCGAACCTGCCCCGTTCCATGACCTTGATGGGCAGTCCCATTGATACGCGGCGTAACCCGACAGTTCCGTGCGACCTTGCCATGGAAAAACCGCTGGAATGGTTCGAACGTACGGTTATTCATCATGTCCCTATGGGATATCCCGGGGCCATGCGCCGGGTTTATCCCGGATTTTTGCAGCTGGGCGGTTTTGTCAGCATGAATCTGGAGCGTCATGTGGATGCCCATATGCAGCAGTTTGATCATTTGGTAACAGGTGACGGAGACAGTGCCGACAAGCATCGGAGTTTTTATTCGGAATATAATGCTGTAATGGATTTGAGCGCTGACTATTATCTGCAAACCATTGAAACCGTGTTCCAGAAACAGTTGCTGGCCAAAGGCGAGATGATGTATCGCGGCACACGCCTTGTGAAAACAGAAAAAATCAAAAAAACCGCCTTGCTAACCGTTGAAGGTGAGCTTGACGATATATCAGGGATTGGCCAGACGGTTGCTGCCCATGATTTATGTGCCGGTTTGGCAAAAACCAAAAAAGAGCATTATGAGCAAGCCGGTGTCGGGCATTATGGTGTGTTTAATGGCTCCAAATTCAGAAAATTTATTGCACCGCGTATTGGCAAATTCATCGCAAAGCATGATACTCCTTCATAACAGTATTTGTTGAAGAAGGTGCCGTGTGACAGAAAAACCGTTTTGGGAGACAGTCCCGCTTGACGATATGAGTATGGAGCAGTGGGAATCTCTGTGTGATGGCTGCGCCAAATGCTGCCTGCTCAAACTCGAAGATGAAGATACCCTTGAAATTGCCTATACCAATGTGGCGTGCCGGCAACTGGATATGGGGAACTGTACCTGCCTCAATTATCCTGACCGGGCCCGGCTGGTGCCCGACTGTGTGGCGATGACGCCAAAACTGGTCCCGCAACTGAACTGGATGCCCAAAACCTGTGCCTATCGGCGTCTGGCAGAAGGCAAGACGCTGGCCTGGTGGCATCCGCTGGTGTCGGGGTCTGCGCAGACAGTTCATGAAGCCGGTATTTCGGTGCGTGGGCGGGTAGTTTCAGAACGAATAGCGGGGGATGTGGAGGATTATATCGTCTCCTGGCCAGAGGAGGATATCCCCTGAGCCGTGATGTGCAAAATCTTGACGTCGGCGAGGAACTTTCTCGAAGGGCATTGGTTCGGGCCGCACCCCCATATTTGCTGCTAGAGGGTGCCGTTGTTGCGCTGGATATCAGAAAATCAACCCGGGCCCGGCGGATGCGGCTCAAAATACATAATACCGGTACGGTTGAGCTGGTGCTACCACAGGCTATGTCCCTGTGCTGTGGACTGGATTTTGTTGAAAAAGAGCTTGGCTGGATCGCTCAAAAGCTTGAAAAAATCGAGCAACCGATTGCCTTTTCCCACGGACTTCAGGTTCCGGTTTTAGGAAAAGTCTATGAAATTTGCCATCAGCCGCAGGCTCGCCGAGGGGTGTGGCTGACAGATGGATATCTGAATGTTTCGGGAGATGTAAGCCATTTACCCCGCCGGATTCGCGACTGGTATCGCCGTGAAGCCAAGAGGGAGCTGGCAGACCGGTCTTATGCCTATGGTGCCCTGATTGGCGTGCAGGTGGGCCGGATAACGGTGCGCGACCAGAAAAGCCGGTGGGGCAGTTGTTCATCACAAGGCAACCTGAATTTTTCCTGGCGGTTGATGTTGATGCCCGAATTCGTCCTTGATTATGTGGTCGCGCACGAGGTGTCCCATTTGCGTCATATGAACCACGGGCCAGAATTTTGGCAATTGCTTGGGCAAATATACCCTGAAATCGATACAGCCAAAAGTTGGCTACAAAAAAACTCTGCTAAAATACATAAATATGATGCAACCAATTCGCGTAAAGTGTAACCTTTTGTTCTTTATTTGATAATTTATGTGAAATGCTTGCGAAATGGCTGATTTTGCTCAGAAAAGCATCTGGTTTACGCTTTTACTAGCACTTGCTGTGGCATTGGGGCCGCTGGCAACAGACATGTATTTACCAACCTTTCCATTGCTGGGGCAGTTTTTTGGTGTGTCGGCATCAAAAGTTCAGTGGACGTTGAGTGCTTTTATGGCAGGGATTGCCGGGTTTCAGCTTGTTATCGGACCACTGACGGATCGCTTCGGGCGGAAATGGGTTCTGGTTGGCGGTCTGTTATTGTTTGCGATTACCTGTTATCTGGCGGCGTTTTCACAGACGATTATCGAACTGACCATTTACAGGTTTTTGCAGAGTATTGGTGTTTGTATTGCCGTGGTTGTGCCGCGGGCGATGGTCAGAGATTTATATTCCAGAGAGCTGGCGGCCCGGCAATTGTCCCGAATGGGAACAATTATGGGAGTTGCGCCGGTCATTGGTCCCGTTCTGGGGGGATATTTGTCTGTTCATTATGGGTGGTCCGGAGTGTTTTTCTTTCTGGCCCTTTATGCGGTACTCGTTGCTATTTTTGTCGCTTTCTTTGTGAAAGAGAGTCTTGGAGCAAAAGACCCGCATGCGCTGCGCCCGGGCTATATCCTGTCCAACTATCGCCAATTACTGACATCGGCTGAATTTCTCGGATATGCTGTAACGGCCGGGCTTATTTTTGGCGGCTTTTTTGCCTATATCTCGGCATCTTCTTATGTGCTCATTAAGGTGATGGGCGTTTCAACAACAGATTTCGGCTATTATTTCGGGTTGGTGGTGCTCGGATTTATTAGTGGCACATTGTTGGGGCCGCGCCTGACGCAGCAGAAGGGGTTACATTTTTCACTTCGCTTTGGAACCGTTTGTGCCTTTGTCGGTGGTTTGATTCTGGTGCTCCTGGCATGGACGGGTAGCATGAACCCGCTGGCCATCGTTCTGCCCATGCTGCTTTATGATATGGGGGTAGGCATTGTTATGCCCCAATGTCAGGCGGGTGCCATGCATCCGTTTCCTGAGAAGGCGGGTGCCGCATCTGCCTTGACAGGTTTTATTATATTGGGCTTTTCTGCCCTTCTGGGGTTGATGGTCGCGAACCTTTATTCGGGAACGCAAATGCCGATGGTCGGGGTAGTTTTTGCCATGGGGTTTGCCAGCCTTGTGTTCAATTATTTTGTCAATACCGCTTCGAAACTGGCACCGGCAGAATAAAAAACGACACGGCTTTCCCTTAGGACAATCTTGTTTCAGGTCTTTTTTTGAGGCAAGCTGCCCGAAAATAACTTAAACATGAGGCTCCCATGACTAATCGTGCCCCGATGAGCGGCTTACCCACCCATGATGTTGAAAACCAGCCACCGGCTATGGGTGATATCAATTCTGTCCATATGGATGCGGCATTGCGGGAGATGATTATCCGCGAAGGCGCAGATTGGGCGATGGATGATATCTCGGCGTTCGGGGCGGTAACGGGGTCGGCCCACGCCCGCGAGCAAGCCCGCCTTGCCGACAAACATTCACCGGAAATTCGCCCCTTTGATCCACAGGGTCGGCGCTTGAACGAGGTGGAATTTCATCCGGCCTATCACGAGCTGATGGCAATGGCGATGAAAGGGCGGGTGCATAATTATGCCTGGGTCCATGAGGGCAAACCGGGTGCCCATGCAGCACAAATGGCGTTAGCCTATCTGTTCAACCAGACCGAAGGAGGTGTCGCCTGCCCCATGGCCATGACTTATGCGGTTTATCCGGCCCTGAAAGCCCAGAATTCGGTCCGCGAGCCCCTTGAAAATTTGTTGCTGTCAGATCAGTATGACCCGCGTTCTATTCCGGTCCGCGAAAAGACCGGTATGACCATGGGCATGTTCATGACTGAAAAACAGGGCGGCTCCGATATTCGTGCCAACAGTACCAAGGCACGGCCTCTGGGCACAGATAGCGGGCCCGGAGCTGAGTATTTACTTGATGGGCATAAATGGTTTTGTTCGGCGCCCATGTCGGATGCTTTTTTAACGGTGGCGCAGACGGAAAAAGGGTTGAGCTGTTTTTATCTGCCCCGCTGGAAGCCCGATGGCAGCCGCAATAATCTGTTTATCCAGCGCTTGAAGGACAAGGTTGGTAATCGCTCCAACGCCTCTAGCGAGATGGAATTTATTGATACCTATGCGGTTATGGTGGGGGCAGAAGGGCGCGGCATTCCGACTATTATCGAAATGGTGCAGCATACCCGTCTGTTTTGCATCATGGGATCAGCTGCGATTATGCGCGCTGGCCTGACCCATGCCTTGTATCATGTCTCACATCGGCGGGCCTTTCAGCGCCGCTTGATTGATCAGCCGCTTATGCGGGTTTTGCTGGCTGATCTGGCACTGGAAAGCGAAGCTTCGGCACAGATGATGATGCGGGTGGCGGGCAGTTTCGATCGCTCTGGAACAAGCGCTCTTGAAGATGGCTACAAGCGGATCGTAACGGCCATTGGTAAATACTGGGTGTGCAAGCGCGCCCCCAGTTTTCTGTATGAGGCCATGGAATGTCATGGTGGATCAGGTTACGTGGAGGAAAGCGCCATGGGGCGCCTGTTCCGCGAAAGCCCGGTTAACAGTATCTGGGAGGGGTCGGGCAATGTTATGTGTCTGGACGTGTTGCGGGCCATGGCGCATGAGCCCGAAGGATTAAAAGCGGTGCTTGATGATCTGGCAGAACTCAAAGGGGTGCATCCTGATTATGACCGGGCGCTTGAGGCTGTTTGCATGGCTCTTGCAACAGGGTCAGTCCCCGAACAACGGGCGCGCTGGCTCACCGAACAATTTGCAAAACTGGTGCAGGCAAACCTGATGCACCGGCATGCGCCCAAGGCCATGGCCGATACCTTTACGGCAACACGGCTTGGCCAGTCGGGTGGGCATGTATATGGCACGTTGCCTGATGATGCCCCTATTGATGCTATTCTGGAGCGCGCGGGCGGGTTTCAGGGCCGCTGATCATCATTAGGCGGAAAGGCATTTTGAGTGCTGCCGTTGGTGCGAGTAGAGCCGGTTTGTCCGGAGGATGTTGGTGAATTGCTTCCGCCGAAAGTGCGGACAATTTTATCCCAGATGCTTTGTTGACTGTCGGGTGCGGCTTGTTCGCTGACTTTGGCAAAGACGGGTTGGTTTTTTTCCGGAAAGGCCCGGGTTATAAAGGTTCGCCATGTGCGGGCGGGTAAGTTACCGCCGGTTACTTTTCTGGTTGGGGCCCCATTGTCATTACCGAACCATACCCCCGTGACAAGGCGGGGGGTAAAGCCGATAAACCACGCATCGCGGTAATCTTGTGTGGTGCCGGTTTTTCCGGCGGCGGCAAAGCCCGGATTGGCAGCGCGTCCGGTGCCGCTCCGGATAACGGTTGTCATGATGTCGCGCATTTTATTGACAGTGGTACCGCTGATAAGACGGCCAAGACCGGAACTCTGGCGCCGATACAGGATATCGCCCTGTTTGGTTCGAATTTCCTGCACAGCAAAAGGCAAGACAGCCCGCCCGTCATTGGCAAGGACAGCATAGGCGGCGCTCATCTCCAGCAAGGTAACTTCGCTGGTGCCCAGTGCAATGGATGGATGCGGTGTCATTTTACCGCTAAGGCCCATTTTTATTGCCATTTTTGCCACAGCATCGCGGCCAATATCCTCACTCAAACGGATGGCAACCGTATTGATGGATTTGGCATAGGCCTGACGTAATGTCATTTCTCCGGCATAGCGTCTGGTATAGTTTGAGGGCTTCCAGCCATCAATATTAAGGGGGGCGTCGAGATATATATCATCGGGGCTACGCCCTTTTTCAAAAGCCGCAGTATAGACAATGGTCTTGAAGACAGATCCCGGCTGGCGTCTGGCCGAGGTTGCGCGGTTGAAGACAGAAGCTGAATAACTGCGCCCGCCCACCATGGCTCTAACCGCGCCATCAGGCTCCAGCGCCACAAGGGCGGCCTGCTTTACCTTGTATTTCTTGCTGTTCTTTGCCAGTTGTGCCTCGATGGCCAGTTCGGCTTCCTTTTGCAGGCGCAGATCAAGGGTGGTCAGAATTTCAAGGTCCTGATCGGTGCGCCCGATAAAGCTGCGCACTTCACTGACTACCCAGTCGGAGAAATAGCGGACATTTTTAAAATTTCGCCCGGCATGGCGCAGCTTGGCAGGGTTTTTCACCAGCTTGTCGGCCTCGGCCTTACTCAAATATCCGACGGCCTGCATGCGACGAATTACAACGGTGGAGCGTTTTTGCGCGCGCTTCAAGCTGACCGTTGGAGCGTAATAAGTGGGGGCTTTCAGTAATCCTGCCAGTAACGCCGCCTCGGCAGTGGTCAGCTTGTCGATGCTTTTGGAGAAATATTTACGAGTGGCTGCATCAATTCCAAACGTTCCGGATCCGAAATACATTCGGTTCAGATACAGGGCTAGAATTTCTTCCTTGGTGTAATTGGCTTCCAACCAGAAGGCGAGTAAAACCTCACGAATTTTGCGCTTCAGGCTACGTTTCGGGGTTAAAAACAGGTTTTTTGCCAATTGCTGGGTAATTGTGCTGCCGCCTTCAACGACGCGTCCCGCCTGATAATTGCGCCACATGGCCCGGACGAGGCTGACCGGATTGACGCCAAAATGCTTGTAGAACTGGGCATCCTCGGTGGCCAGAACAGCTTGTTTCATCACGGTGGGGATTTGTTCTGGCGTCAGCATTGTACCATAGAGGTCACCGTAGGAGGCAAACCGCACGCCGTTTCGGGATGTTAGCTCCATGGAGGGGCGTTTTTCGATGACATTGATACCGGAAATGTCGGGCAGGTTATAGGCGTAATAGCCCAGCACAATACCCACCAGTAACATCCCCCACAGGATAGCAGTGCCCCCCCAATTGATAACGGACCTCATCCAGTGCCGGTCTGTTGTTTTGGGTTTCAGTTTATGAGCAGGGCCTGCCTTTTTTTTCGGGGCCGCTTTGGGCCGGGGTTTGGCCGTGGGCTTGCGTTGGTCATAGGCGGCCTTACCGGCGCGCCGTCCGGTTTTTTTGGCTGGGCTTTTGGTTGGTTTCTTTGTCATAAATGGATGCGCTTTGGCCCGTTTTGCGGAGACTTCATACAGGGCGCTGAAATTGCTGCATTATTGAGGCAAAAATAAGTTTGAGCAGATTTGCCGGTCAGTGCACATTCTTTTTGTAGATAACATCGCCAGATTTGGTGTTTGTACAAATTTCATCGGTTCGCTTGATTTTCTCCGATGTTTTTTTCCCTGTTTGAATTCGGGCGCTGAGCGCGATCCGGGCACATCTGAAAACCTCCCCGGTCTTGGCATCTTTACGGGCAGCAATAAATTTGATGGCTTTGCCGGTTATCCGGATGGATTTATCAAGCGTGACATCAATTATCTTGCTGCGCAGGTTTCTGGCATGAATATCTTCGACGACTTTACGCATCATATATTCAGTATCAGCCATTGTTTCCTTTGAAACGGGCTTGGCCGCCATAGCCGAGCCGGTAAACAGGCTTGCTGCGATAATCAGGTTTGCTGCTGCAAAATATTTCATATGTCATCCGTTCACTAATACATATATCTTTTGGGTGTCAGGAGCCTCAGGCGTCAAGAACGCGAACTTTCAGGGCATTTTGCTGAATGAAATCGCGGCGAGGCTCTACCACATCGCCCATCAGGGTTGAGAAGACTTCATCGGCTTCATCCCCGTGATTGACCTTGACTTGTAACAATGTCCGCGCCTCGGAATCGAGCGTTGTCTCCCAGAGCTGTTCAGGGTTCATCTCTCCAAGGCCTTTATAGCGTTGCATCGTCAGGCCCTTGCGACCAATCGTGAGAACGGCATCGAGCAATTCAAGTGGCGAATTGATTGTCTGTACCTGATCTTTGTGGGCAAAGCTGGCAGATTTGGCGTAGATTTCTTGCAGTTCTTCTTTCAGGTTATCAAGGGCGGCGGCCTCGGATGAATTGATCAGGTTACTGTCGATATGCTGAACTTCGGTGACGCCGCGTACATCGCGGGCAAAGCGCAAGCTGAAATCGGCCAGAATTTCGCCGCGCCAGCCGCGTTCGGTCTCTGATGACATGGCGTCGAGCCGTTTGGCAACAAAATTGGCGGCTTCCGGACCTTTTTGTGAATCGCTGAGCACAGCATCGTTCAGGGCACCGGCGATGGCGACCTGCTCGAGGACCGGTTTTGTATGCTGACGGGAAATGGCATCGATCAGATCGCGGAAATGGCGGGCATTATTGATTAGCGCCAGCAAATCCTGACCGGATCGTTGTTCACCATTATCGAGGGTCAGTACTACATCTTCCATGCCCTGCTCGATCAGATATTCTTCCATAGCGGTCTCGTCCTTCAGATAGACCGAGGATTTGCCCCGTGCTACGCGATAGAGCGGCGGCTGGGCAATATACAGGTATCCTTTTTCGATCAGTTCCGGCATTTGCCGATAGAAGAAAGTCAGCAGCAGCGTGCGGATATGTGAGCCATCCACGTCCGCATCGGTCATGATAATGATCTTGTGGTAGCGGGCTTTTTCAATATTGAATTCTTCTGCGCCAATACCGGTGCCCAGTGCGGTGATAATGGTGCCGATTTCCTGTGAGGACAGCATGCGGTCAAAACGGGCACGTTCCACATTGAGAATTTTACCGCGCAAGGGAAGGACCGCCTGATTATGCCGGTCGCGGCCCTGCTTGGCCGACCCGCCCGCACTGTCCCCTTCCACCAGAAACAGTTCGGAGACAATTGGGTCCTTGGATTGGCAATCGGCCAGTTTTCCGGGCAGGCTGGAGATATCAAGTGCGCCTTTGCGTCTTGTGAGCTCACGGGCTTTGCGCGCAGCTTCACGGGCGGCGGCGGCTTCAAAAATTTTCGAGATAATAATCTGGGCTTCTTTTGGATGCTCTTCAAACCATTGATCAAGGCCATCATTGACACAACTTTCGACAATGGGCCGTACCTCACTGGACACCAGCTTGTCTTTGGTCTGGGACGAGAATTTCGGGTCCGGCACCTTTACCGAGACTACACAAGTGAGCCCCTCGCGGGCATCGTCACCGGTGATGGCGGCTTTTTCTTTTTTGGCAATGCCCGAGCTTGTTGCATATTTGTTGATGGTGCGGGTCAGGCCGGCCCGAAAGCCCGCCAGATGGGTGCCGCCATCGCGTTGCGGAATATTGTTGGTAAAGCACAGAACATTTTCATGATAGCTGTCATTCCATTCCAGTGATACCTCAACGGAGGCCCCGTCTTTTTCAGAAGAAAAATTGATAGTCTCGCCGATAAGCGGTGTTTTGGAGCGATCCAGATATTTAACGAATGCAGCGATACCGCCCTCATAATGCAGATCAGTGGTTACCGGTTCGGCTGATCTGAAATCATTGATCTGGATATGGACCCCTGAATTGAGAAAGGCCAGTTCGCGCAAGCGATGTTCAAGGGTCGAAAAATCAAACTTGATGTTGGTAAAAGTCTCTTCGGAGGGAACAAAGGTTACTTCTGTTCCGGTAAAAGGCTCCTCGCTGCCTTCTTTTGCGGGCGCATCGCCGATAATGGCAAGACGGTCCAAGGCATCCCCATGGGAGAATTTAATTTCGTGGGTTTTGCCATTTCGCCAGATTTTCATATCCAGCCGTACCGACAGGGCGTTGACAACAGAGACGCCCACCCCGTGCAAACCACCAGAGACTTTATAGGAATTTTGATCAAATTTGCCGCCTGCATGTAGCTGGGTCATGATCACTTCGGCAGCAGATATCCCTTCTTCTTCGTGGATATCGACAGGGATGCCGCGGCCATTATCGCGCACGGTGACAGAGCCGTCACTGTTCAGCGCCACATAAACCAGATCACAATGACCGGCAAGGGCTTCGTCAATAGCGTTATCCACCACTTCATAGACCATATGATGCAGACCGGAGCCGTCATCGGTATCACCGATATACATTCCGGGGCGCTTGCGAACCGCATCAAGCCCTTTAAGGACTTTGATGGAATTTGCGCCATATTCTTCTGCGGCCACTTGATCTTCACTCATACGTCAGTTCCTTAAATTCAGTGAGTTGCCGCCGGGGTTACCGTGCCGCAATCGACTGTAAAAAATTGTGCCCGGGCGCCCAGTTCGGCAAAGAGCAATTCGTCTGTTCCTGTCATCCATGCCTGCATTTTCAAGTCGGCAATTTCATCGAACAGGGCGATGCGTCTTTTCTGGTCCAGATGGGCCGTAATTTCATCCAGTAATAATACAGGGGCCTTGCCATGTAATCCAGCCTGTAGACGCGCATCGGCAAGGATAATTGAAATTAAAAGCGCTTTTTGTTCCCCCGTGGAGCACAGGCTGGCAATTTGATCCTTTTCCCGGTGCAAAACATGCAAATCACTGCGGTGGGGGCCGATGGTTGTGCTGCCTGCTTTGGCATCAATGGCGCGGCCATTATGCAAGGCTTCACGGTAATTATCCTCTGCGGTCAGTGCCGGAATGCTGGCAATGGCCTCTTCAAGGGAGCCGGTCAGGGTCAGATGCGCTTTGGGAAAGGCGGTTTTGTCCTGTGTGATCCGGCTTTCGGTTTCTGCTGCGAGCATGGTTCGGTTCAATCTATCGACTGTTTGCAGGCGGGCAGCACTGATCGCAATGGCCTGTTCTGCCATTTGATGTTCCAGTGAGGCGACCCAGTGGGGATCGAACCGTCCGTCTTTAAGGAGCCGGTTACGCTCGCGCATTATTTTTTCAAATCGGGCGGTGCGCCGGGCATGGGCCGGATCAAAGCCATAGGTCAGCCGGTCGAGGAACCGTCGTCTGCCACTGGCTCCTTCCTGAAACAGGCGGTCCATTTGCGGGGTCAGCCAGCCAATGTTCAGGATGTCGCCAAAATCGGTAGCTCTGAGATTATTTTGTCCGTCAATGCGCACAACCCGCCTTTCTTTCTCGAGGGTTTTATCACCGGTACGGGTTAGCCCCGTTCCCAAAACACGGTTCAGCCCCTCGTCCTGCAAGGTTGCTGAAACAGTCCATCCACCCGCACCGTCATTTCGGGCCGGATCACCCAGTCGGGCACGCCGTAAGCCGCGCCCCGGAGACAAGAACGACAGCGCTTCAAGCAGATTGGTTTTGCCGCTGCCATTGGGACCGGTCAGAACCACGGGGCGGGTGTCTGTTTCCATTTTCAGATAGGTGTAATTGCGAAAGTCTGTCAGAACCAGCCGTGTAAAGCTGAGAGGGGTCACGAAAGGCTCCTGTTCAAGCTTTGTTGTACGGGCCAGATCAAGATTTTGGCTTGAGTTTTTATTCAAACCCGCATGGGCATCAGAACATAAAGCGCGCCGTCATCAGTGCCGTCTTTAACGATGGTTGGTGACTGGGCGTCCGCCAGAACGAACTGGGCATTGTTGCCTTCGATCTGGTTGGTGATATCGAGCAGGTATTTGGAATTGAACCCGATTTCCAGGTCACCGGAATTATAATTGACGGCAAGCTCTTCGGTGGCGCTGCCACTATCGCTGCCGGTGGCGGACAAGGTAACGGTATCATCGGTCAGGGTTAGTTTGATGGCGCGGGATTTTTCGGTAGAAACCGTCGATACCCGGTCAACAGCTTGCGCAAAAGACTTGCCATCAAGCTCCAGCATCTTGTTGTTGCCGCTTGGAATAACCCGTTCATAATCCGGGAAAGTGCCATCGATCAGTTTTGATGTCAGAACAGAGCCCGCGAACGAGAAGCAAATCCGGTTGTCAGACAGGGAAATGGCCACATCTCCATCGGTATCATCAATCAGTTTGCGCAGTTCGTTGACGGCTTTGCGCGGGATAATGATTCCGGGAATATTTTCAGCATTGGCAGGGATCGGCATTTCCACGCGGGCAAGGCGATGGCCATCGGTTGCAACAGCCCGCAATACCGGAATGCCGTCACTATCGGCGGCATGTAAATAGATGCCATTGAGATAATAGCGGGTTTCCTCGGTAGAAATGGCAAATCGGGTTTTATCGATCAGGCGCTTCAATTCATTGGTTGGCAATGAGAAATGATGGGGTAGATCGCCCGTTTCCATGATCGGAAAATCGTCTTTTGGCAGGCAGGCCAACGCAAATTGCGAGCGACCAGCGCGAACGGTAATGCGACCATCGTCACTTTTATAGTTCAGTTCAACCTGAGAGCCATCAGGCAATTTACGAACGATATCATAAAGCAGATGTGCCGGGACCGTGATGGTGCCGGGGGTCTGAATTTCGGCAGGTACCTGCTCATTGATGGCAAGGTCAAGGTCGGTTGCCGTTAATCCCAGTGTTCCGTCTGTGGCATCAAGGAGGATGTTGGACAAAATAGGGATTGTGTTGCGGCGCTCAACGACACTTTGCACATGATTGAGGGCGGTTAGTAAAGTACTGCGTTCGATTGTTAGTTTCATTGGCTCAACTAGGCTTTCAGATATTACCCAAGGATAACGCCCATCATGCCTGATTATGGGGCGTCACATCAACAATTATCTCTCATGCCCGGATTGGAGCTATAAGGCTTAACAAGTTGATTCAAAAAAATGAATCCCCCAACTATTCACCAGATTGTCCAAGGCAGGCTATTGGAGGGTACTATATCAGACCGCAGAGCCGTTGCCCACGGAATTCGGCACAAGTGCACCGGGGCCGCTCATCAAGGCGGGCCGTGTTCTTGTGGCCTAGTTTTCCAGCATGCGGCGCAGCAGATCAATGTCTTCAGACAGGGACGTGTCGGCAGCGCGCAGCTCATCGATTTTGCGAACGGCATGCATGACAGTGGTATGGTCACGGCCGCCAAATTTGCGCCCGATTTCAGGTAGCGAGCGGCTGGTGAGCTGTTTGGCCAGATACATGGCAACTTGCCGGGGCCGGGCAACGGCACGGGCGCGGCGGGCGGAATGCATGTCCGACATGCGGATATTGAAATGTTCGGCTACCCGTTTCTGGATTTCTTCAATGGTGGTGCGCCGGTCATTGGCCCGCAGCAAGTCTTTGAGGACCTCCTGTGTGCTGTCAATGGTCACGGGCCTTCCCACCAGATCGGAATAGGCTAACACCCGGTTCAGCGCCCCTTCAAGCTCGCGCACGTTGGATGTGATGCGATGGGCAAGGAATTCAAGAATGCGCGGATCAATGGTAAGGGATGCCTGCTCGACTTTCGACTGCAGGATGCCGAGGCGCAGTTCGTAATCTGTGGGGTGGATATCGGCAACCAGCCCCCAGCCCAGACGCGAACGCATGCGTTCTTCCATGCCTTCAAGATCGGTGGGGGAACGATCACCCGAGATAATGATCTGGTGGTTCTGATCCACAAGGGCATTGAAGGTGTGGAAAAATTCTTCCTGAGTGGATTCCTTGCCAGCGATAAATTGAACATCATCGATCATCAGGACATCAACCGAGCGGAACTGCTCCTTGAAGGTCATTGTGTCCTTGTAGCGCAACGCACTGATGAAGCGGAACATGAATTTTTCTGCCGACAGATACAGCACTTTCTTTTCAGGGCAGTTTTCGGCAATAGCATGACCGATGGCATGCATCAGATGGGTTTTGCCCAGTCCGACCCCGCCATAAATATAAAGCGGGTTGAACGGAATGGTGTCATTGGCTTCGGCCACCCGGCGGACTGCGGCATGGGCCAGCTCATTGGACTTGCCGACGACGAAATTATCAAATGTGAAGCGGGGGTCGAGTTGTGATTTAAGACCGCTTTGTGGATCTCCGGCCTGCTTGGGGGCCAGATTTCGTATCTTCTGGCTTGGTTTGACAGATGCCCCCGACCAGTCAGAGCTTTGTTCTTCAACGGCAGGACTGCTACCGGCTTCTTTGACATGGATATCGATGGACTGGATACCGTCATTTTGCAGGCACCAGATCTGGCGGATGCGGTTGGCGTAATTGTTAATAACCCAGTCGCGCAGGAATTTTGTGGGGAGTGACATGGTAACATGACCATTGGTGACGGTTTCAAGGTCGATATTCTTGAGCCATGAGTTGAACGTGGCATCTCCATATTCAGAGCGCAGACAATCCCGGACTTTGGACCATGTCTGTACATGTTGGGGGTCTTGAGTATCGAGTGCGCTGCCACTTGCCATGTCAGTTTTGTATCCAGTTCAGGTTTGAAACTTTCCATCCGCTTTGGATGCCCCGATGACGGTCACTGTCATGATCCCCTTCGAAGCCGTCGAGAATATTATAACAGGCTGTATATCCAGCAGCGGTGGCGGCAATAGCGGCGGCGATGGAGCGCACACCGGAGCGGCACAAGAACAGGACCGGCTGATTTTTATCCGTCTGGGCGGCTGCCAGTTGATCAAGAAACGCCGGATTGGCGGACATGTCCGGAAACTGGGTCCAGGATATCTGATGGCAGAATTTGTCAATCACAGACAGATCGGGCAGACCGACAAATGCCCATTCGGCATTGGTGCGAACGTCAACCAGTTGGGCACCTTTCTGACTTTCAAGCATATCCCAAGCTTGTTGCGGTGTGATGTCTCCGGCATATTCTTTGGTGCCGGGGTTGCTTGTGTCGATTTGTGATTTTGTCTCTGACATAAATAAAGAGGGCCTTTACCTGAATGTTTGTTTCATCAGCAAGTGCGGACAGCTCATTTTTCACCTATTCATTTTTCACAAGCCCCTCTTTCAACACAGCGCATTGCACAGATACGAACACAGATAATATACACTGCGCAAGGATGCGGATCAGCCGGCTTTGGAATCGTGAAATTGATAGCGAAGGCATGCAATATATAACGATGGCACAGGTTTGTTCCCGTTTTCAGAAAACCGGATTATCTCCCCTGCCCCGATTGCACAGATACCACCAAATGTCTGTCTGTACTCCCAATTGGCGAGAATTTAATCTCAAGTTATCCACAGATGCAAGGGAGCTCGAAGTGATTGGTGAAAATAAAGTTGGGAATAGGCCTAAGAATTTCTTGACCTACAAGATATAGGTGTTCCTACAAATAAAACGGGAAAAGTTAAAATATGTAGAAAATTCAATCGATTCAATTTTGAGAGAAAACATGTAAATTTCCAGAAAAAAAGCCGCAACCAGATAACTGGCTACGGCTTGATTCTCAAAATCAAGATCTGCGAATTAGGCAGAGATCGCTTTAACCCGTGAGTTCAAGCGAGAAATTTTGCGAGCGGCTGTATTTGCTTTAAGAATACCTTTTGTTACACCGCGGGCCAGTTCTGACTGGGCAGTGCGAAGGGCTTCGTTGGCAACGGCCTGATCACCTGCGGTGATCGCGGTTTCAACTTTCTTGACGAAAGTGCGAATACGGCTGCGACGGGCACGGTTACGGTCTGTGCGGGTCTCTGTCTGCCGGATGCGCTTGATAGCTGATTTATGATGCGCCATGACAATCCTGTACATTAGCTTCGAATTTCGGAAGCCGGGTTATAGCCAGCCATATGTTCGCCGTCAACAGGAGAATTCCCAAAAGGCGGCAGAAAATGGCAAATGAGATGATTTTTGTCTGAAAAAGCATATTTCAGGCAAAAATCATCGGGTTTTACTTATGTTTAAAGGCCGGAGAGCGTTTTTCAGCGAAGGCTGCCATGCCTTCTTTCTGGTCTTCGGTGGCAAATGTTGAATGAAAGACGCGGCGCTCGAACATGATTCCCTCGCGCAATGTGGTCTCGTAGGCCTTGTTGACGCTTTCCTTGCACATCATGGTGATGGGCCGGGACATCTTGGCGATGGTTGCCGCAGCCTTCAGGGCTTCGTCTTCAAGGTCGTCCAGCGGGACAACACGGCTGACAAGGCCAGAGCGTTCGGCTTCTTCGGCGCCCATCATACGGCCGGTCAGGCACATATCCATGGCCTTTGATTTGCCAACAAAGCGGGTCAGGCGCTGGGTGCCACCGGCGCCCGGAATGGTGCCAAGCGTAATTTCCGGCTGGCCGAATTTGGCGTTATCAGCGCAAATGATAAAATCGCACATCATGGCCAGCTCACAGCCGCCGCCAAGGGCGAATCCTGCAACGGCGGCAATAACCGGCTTGCGGCAGCGCGACACTTCTTCCCATGTGGCGGTAATAAAGTCGGCTTTATAAACGTCCATATAGGAGCGGTCTTTCATCTCCTTGATATCGGCACCGGCAGCAAAGGCTTTGGCCGATCCGGTAATGACAACCGCACCGATGGCCTCGGAGGCTTCAAATTTGCCAAGGGCATCGCCCATTTCTTCGGTCAGCTCCTGACACAAGGCATTCAGGGCCTTGGGCCGGTTGAGGCGGATAAGACCGACCTCGCCATGTGTTTCCACGATTATATTGTTATAAGCCATGACATGCTCCTGCTATTTCTTGATACTTGATCTGAAATCACTTGCTCTGAAACAGGCCGCCCGTTTTCCGGGCGGTTTTCAGGTGAAATTATGGCGCCATTATCTATGTGCAGCCCCGATTGTCCAGCGATTTAGCTGTGGCATCCTGGATCAGGGAGTATCCATCTGGTTTTGACAGCCAGCGCAATAGAAGGTGGAGCGGCCCGCCTGGGTGATCCGCTGTATGTTTTCAGAGCAGCCTTTTGTGGGGCATGGGTCCCCTTCATGGGCATAGACCTGAAATTTATGCTGGAAATAGCCCAGCTCACCGTCTGTTTTGCTGTAATTACGTAATGTGGAGCCCCCGGAGCGAATAGCATCGCTCAAGACCTCCTTGATGGTGCTTGCCAATTGGTCATTTTGAGGCCCGGTGAGTGTGTTGGCGGCTTGCAGAGGGGAGATTCGCGCCCTGAACAAGGCTTCACAGGCATATATATTACCAACCCCCGCCACCACTTTCTGATCAAGAATAGCCGCTTTGATCGGGCTTTTACGTTTTTTGAGTGCCGTTGCCAGAGCCGGCCCATTGAAACTGTTGCCCAGCGGTTCTGGCCCGATGCGGGCCAGTTGTGGGTGATTGTGCATGTCTTGCTCGCAGGTGAGCAGCATGAAGCCGAAGCGTCTCGGATCGTGATAGCGCACCGTGATGCCTTTTGCGGTTTCGAAAATTACATGGTCATGTTTGTCAAAACCGGCAGGGGGTGTGGTATCGATGCGAAAACTGCCCGACATGCCCAGATGTCCGATCATGACCGTGCCATCTTCAATGGTTAGCAGCAGGTATTTGGCGCGCCGGCCAATGCGGGTGATGGCTTTATCCGTGAGGGCGGCCACAAATCCGTCGGGAAACGGAAATCTGAGATTTTTACGGCGCAGGGTGATTTTGGTGAAATGATCGCCGATCAGGGCCTGTTCCAGACCTTTGGCAACGGTTTCAACTTCGGGTAATTCTGGCATTCGCCGATAATAGACGTAAATTGCTGCTTGCGCTATGCTGTTATTTTAAGCAAAACAATGTCCTATTAGATGCACCGTCGTTCGGGGATTACCATGACCGCACCACAGACACCCGTTGAAGAGACAGAAACAGGCAGCCCTTCGGGCGTCGAGACCACCCATTTCGGCTTCAAGGATGTGGCGGTGTCGGAAAAAGCAGGGTTGGTGCGCGGGGTTTTTGACAGCGTTGCCGAAAATTACGATCTGATGAACGATTTGATGAGTGCGGGGGTTCATCGGTTGTGGAAAACAGCGATGATTGACTGGCTTAATCCGCGCGCTGGTCAGCATTTGCTGGATGTGGCGGGTGGTACGGGTGACATCGCCTTTAAATTCATGGACCGGATTGATGCGAACGGTACGGCTACAGTTTTGGATATCAACCATAATATGCTGAGCGTTGGGCAGGACCGGGCCCTTGATCAGGGACGGCTTGCCGGCTTTAAATGGGTCAATGGCGACGCCATGGCCCTGCCCTTGCCCGATAAATCTGTCGATGCTTACACAATCGCTTTTGGTATTCGCAATGTTACCGATATTCCCATGGCCTTGCGCGAAGCACGGCGTGTGCTGAAACCCGGTGGGCGGTTCATGTGTCTGGAATTCAGCAAAGTCACGTTGCCGGGATTGAAGGAATTTTACGACTTCTATTCATTCAATATTTTGCCAACCATTGGCGGCATGGTCGCCAATGATAAAGAATCGTACCAGTATCTGGTTGAAAGCATTCGTAAATTTCCGGATGCGGAGGCATTCAAGCGTATGATCGCAGAGGCCGGACTGGGGCAGGTAAAATATCGGGTATTGTCCGGAGGCATTGCCGCCATTCATTCCGCGTGGCGTGTATAGGGAGTTGCCGTGCTAAAAACAATTAACAATCTGATCCGGCTGTTATCTGTGACCCGTACGCTGGCGCGCTATGATGCGCTGTTTTTGCTCGACGGGTTCGAGCGGCCCCCTGTTTATGTGAAGTTGGTGCGGGTGGTGTTACCGGTTTTTGCTGTTGGGGCCGCCTCGTCCAAGCATTTGCGCAAAGGCCAGCGACTGGCGCGGGCATTGCAGGAACTGGGGCCGAGTTTTATCAAACTGGGGCAGGCCTTGTCGGTGCGATCTGATTTGCTGGGCGAGGAAATTGCGCAAGATCTGGGCAATCTGCGCGACCGTTTGCCACCGTTCTCGTTTGAAGAGGCAAAGGCCTCCATCGAGGCCGAACTGGAACATTCTATTGATGAGCTATATGTGCATTTTGACCCTGAACCGGTAGCGGCGGCCTCTATCGCGCAGGTGCATTATGCCGAAGTTGAAGAGAGTATTCCTGCCCCGACAGCAGAAAACCCGGCGGCAGTCGAGATTATTCGCCGCAAGGTTGCCGTCAAGGTATTGCGTCCCGGGATTGAAAAAGCGTTCGAGCGGGATCTGGACCTGTTCAAATGGGGGGCCGATCTGATCGAGCGCTTTCAGCCCAAATTGCGGCGGTTGCGGTTTGGCAAGGTGGTGGAAATCCTTGAAGAATCGGTATCGCTGGAAATGGATTTGCGGCTTGAAGCGGCAGCGGCAGCTGAAATCGGTGAGAATTTTGCCGACGATCCCGAGTTTTCAGTACCAACCATAGACTGGCAACGCACTGCCATGCGGGTGATGACCCAAAGCTGGGTCGAGGGGGTCAGCCTGTCCGACAGGCAAGGCCTGATCGATGCTGGACATGACTTACAAAAAGTATCTGCCAATGTGATCCGGGTGTTTTTATCGCAGGTGTTGCGGGACGGATTTTTCCATGCCGATATGCATCATGGTAATTTGTTTGTGGCCCCGGACGGGGCGCTGGTCGCCGTGGATTTTGGAATTATGGGCCGGATGGATCGGCAAACCCGCCTGTTTATGGCTGAAATGCTGTATGCGTTTCTGGTGGGGGATTACCGGCGGGCGGCGGAAGTGCATTTCGAGGCAGGTTATGTGCCGCCGCGCAAATCACTGGATGCCTTTACACAGGCCTGCCGCTCGATCGGTGAGCCGATTATGGGCAAACCGGTGAGTGAAATCTCTATCGCCAAATTGTTGGTGCAGCTGTTCCAGATAACAGCAACCTTCGAGATGGAAACCCAGCCGCAGTTGTTATTACTGCAAAAAACCATGGTTACCGCCGAAGGGGTTGCCCATAGTTTGTACAGGGATGTCAATTTCTGGGAAGTCGCCTATCCGACGGTTGAAGGCTGGATGCGCGAAAATATGGGGCCGGAGGCCAAAGCCGCCCAAATTGTTAATGATGGTCTGCAATTTGCTAAAAAGCTGCCCGATTTGGTGACCAAAACGGACCGTTTACTCACCCGGCTAGAAGGTGAGGGCGCCCAGATGTTTGGAAGAGGCGGAGAATCCCGTAAAAATGCCGGACAGAACCAGCTGGGCCAAAGCGTCTTTTTTGCCTGCGGGCTGGCCGTTGGCGCGGCGTTGACCTATTTGCTGGTCACCTTGTAAGTTTTGCGCAAAATAAGAGCTTGCACGAGAATAGAACGGTTACTATTTTATTCACATAAAAGATGAGTAAAATAGGCGGATAGTCGTGACTTCTCAAAAATCGGTATTATTGATCATTGGCGGCGGTATTGCCGCCTATAAATGTCTGGAACTGATCCGGCTGCTGTCCAGGCAGGGGATCAGGACACGGGCGATCCTGACCCGCGCCGCCGAACAGTTTGTCACACCGTTATCTGTGGCCGCTTTAAGCGGCGAGAAGGTTTTTTCCGATCTGTTTTCCCTGACTGATGAAGCCGAGATGGGACATATTGAATTGTCGCGCCAGTGCGATCTGGTGGTTGTGGCACCGGCGACAGCTGATTTGATGGCCAAAATGGCGACGGGGCTTGCCAGTGATCTGGCAACGACGGCATTGCTGGCGACCGATAAGCCGGTGATGATTGCCCCTGCCATGAATGTGCGTATGTGGGAACATGCCGCAACCCAGCGAAATCTGGCACAGCTTGTCGCAGACGAGGTCCGGGTTGTGGGTCCTGATGAAGGTGAGATGGCTTGCGGCGAGTTCGGGTTTGGCCGGATGGCCGAACCTGCGGCACTGGCTGCTGCAATTACCGAATTCTTTAAAAGCCCTGAAAACAAGCCGCTTGCGGGCAAAAAACTGATTGTAACGGCGGGGCCTACCCATGAGCCCATTGATCCGGTCCGCTATATTGCCAACCGGTCATCGGGCAAACAGGGATATGCTATTGCCGGCGCATTGGCAGAACTGGGGGCGGATGTGTCCCTGATTTCAGGACCGACCCGTCTTGCTGTGCCGGCAGGGGTTACCCGTATCGATGTGGAGAGTGCCGAAGACATGCTGGCCGCGACCGAGGCTTGCCTGCCTGCCGACGGCGCGGTATTTGCGGCGGCCGTTGCCGATTGGCGGGTGGCCAACGCCAGCGCGCAAAAGGTCAAGAAACTGGACGGTGCCCTGCCCGACCTGACATTGACAGAAAACCCCGATATTCTGGCGCGGATTAGCCGGATGACGGCTGGCCGTCCTGATCTGGTGGTGGGTTTTGCTGCCGAGACCGAAAATATTATTGCCAATGGTATAACCAAACTGGCACGCAAAGGGTGCGACTGGATCGTTGCCAATGATGTGGGGGCGGGTAGCGGTACTTTCGGTGGTGATGACAACACAGTTCATCTGATTGATAAAAGCGGGTCCGAAGATTGGCCGCGCAGCAGTAAGCAAGCGGTGGCAGTCAAGCTTGCCGCTCGTATTTCCAAGTATTTTCAAGGTCAAGAATAATGTCTCGAGTTTCAGTTCAGATTACTCGCCTGCCTCATGGGGCCGATATGCCGCTTCCGTCCTACGAGACGGCAGGCAGCGCTGGTATGGATATTCGGGCGGCGGTGACGGAGCCGCTGCGGGTGGCACCGGGCGCGCGGGCACTGGTGCCCAGTGGCTTTAAAATGGCATTGCCGGACGGATATGAGGCACAAGTGCGCCCAAGGTCAGGCCTTGCCTTGAAAAAAGGCATTACCTTGCCCAACAGCCCCGGCACAATCGATGCCGATTATCGGGGCGAGGTCGGGGTTATCCTGATGAATTTGGGGGATGAAGACTTTGTGATCGCGCGCGGTGACCGCATTGCGCAGTTGGTAATCGCACCGGTAACCACCGGTATCTGGGCCGAGGTCGAGACGCTGGATGAGACGGTGCGCGGTGCGGGCGGGTTTGGCTCCACCGGTACAGCCGGAATTGTCTCTGCCGATGTGAAGGAATAACAGATGTTACATTTGCCAAAGAAAATGCTGTATGCGCTGGAAGCCGTGGTGGATATCGCCTTTAACGCCCGACCGGACCCGGTGCAATCGAAAGAGATTACACAGCGGCAGGGGATTCCCCAGCGGTATCTGGAACAAGTGATGCAGCAACTGGTCCATGCGGGCGTTCTTAAAGGGGTGCGCGGTCCGCGTGGCGGCTACCGGCTGGCCCGCGAGCGGCGGCGTATCACGGCGGGCGATATCGTGCGGGTGATTGCAGCGGCTGATGATGAAGGTAGCGATACGCAAATCTTCTCGTCTGAAATTGGTCAGAAAATTGTCGGTCCTCTATGGCACCAAGCGCAAGCTGCTATGCTTAAACAGCTCGATCAGGTGACACTGGAAGATTTGTGTCGGCAGGTGGATAAGGATTGCAAGGGCGAGAATACGCGCTCGGCGACTGATTTTAATATTTGAACCTTGTCTTGTTCGGCATACATACAAAAGCGTACCTCACTTATAAAAGATCACTCATGGAACGGAGTTTTAGATGAACAAGAATGCCCCTCGCGGAAAAATTTATGACAGTGTCGTTGATACCATTGGTGCAACGCCGTTGGTCCGGGTAAAGCGTTTTGCTGAAAATCGCGGTGCAAAAGCGGATATTCTGGTGAAGCTGGAATTTTTTAACCCGCTGGCATCTGTCAAGGACCGGATTGCTGTTGCCATGATCGAGGCGATGGAAGAGGCGGGGGAAATTGGCCCGGACACTAAAATTGTCGAGCCTACATCAGGTAATACCGGTATAGGTCTGGCCTTTGTCTGTGCATCCAAGGGATATGATTTAACCCTTGTCATGCCTGAAAGCATGTCCATTGAACGGCGCAAGATGCTGAAACTCCTGGGTGCCAAGCTGGAGCTGACCGAAGCTGCCAAAGGCATGAACGGAGCGCTGGCCCGGGCGCAGGAACTGGCAGATGCGGATGCAACCGTTATCATCCCGCAGCAGTTTGAAAATCCGGCTAATCCGGCGGTGCATAAGGTAACAACGGCCGAAGAAATCTGGGCAGATACAAGCGGAAATGTGGATGCGGTGATTATCGGTGTTGGCACCGGCGGCACCCTGACCGGTGTTGGCTCTGTTCTCAAAGCCAAGAAAAGTGATGTGAAGATAATTGCAGTTGAGCCTGAAGACAGCCCGGTTTTGTCCGGCGGACAACCGGGCCCCCATAAAATTCAGGGGATTGGTGCCGGTTTCTCGCCTAAAAATCTGGATGAAAGCCTGATCGATGAAGTTCTGACCATCGGCAACGAAACTGCGTTCGAGACCGCTCGTGCCATTGCGCGTGAAGAGGGCATTCCGGTGGGGATTTCATCAGGGGCCGCGTTGGCCGCTGCCATAGAGGTTGGGTCCAGGGCAGACATGGCCGGAAAAACCATTGTTGTGATTATCCCGTCTTTTGCCGAGCGGTATCTGACAACGGCCCTGTTTGACGGAATTTAATATGAACCTGAGCGATGATCAGCTGGATCGCTATGCGCGCCATATTGTTTTGCGTGAAGTTGGCGGGATCGGGCAGAAAAAACTGTTGCAGTCAAAAGTGCTGGTCATCGGGGCGGGGGGGCTTGGCTCCCCGTTGATCCTGTATCTGGCAGCCGCTGGCGTGGGCACCATCGGGGTTGTTGATGACGATGTGGTGGATTTGTCCAATTTGCAGCGACAAGTGGCCCATGGCATGGCCGATATCGGCACCCCGAAGGTTGAAAGCGCGGTTAGAACCGTGGCCGAGATCAATCCGGATGTCACGCTTGTTCCGCATACGGAACGACTGAATGCACGTAATGTGGAGCGGCTTTTTGCGGGTTATGATCTGGTGGCCGACGGGTCCGATAATTTCGATACCCGGTTTTTGATCAATGATGCCTGTTATTTTTTGAAAAAACCATTGGTATCGGCGGCGATGTTGCAATTTGAAGGGCAGTTATCGACCTACAAAGCGTTTGAAGACGGTGATCACCCTTGTTATCGCTGTATTTTTCCGGCACCGCCACCGGCCGATGTTTCCCGAACCTGCGGTGAGGCCGGTGTTCTGGGAGCATTGGCCGGGGCCATGGGATCGCTTCAGGCCGTCGAGATTTTAAAAGAATTGCTGGGGATTGGCGAAAGCATGTCGGGCAGCTTGCTGATTTATGATGCCCTGTACACAGAATTTCGCAAAGTGAAGGTACGTCCTGACCCCGCATGTGCCTTGTGCGGGGATACGCCGAGCATTCACAAAATCGTCTGACTGCTTGCTAATTGCCGATAAAATACTGCATGGCAAAGGCGATGGAAATGGGCAAGGTTAGCATGGAGAGCAAGGTCTGCACGGTGATGATGGCCGCCATGGCTTGCGCATCCGCCCCCAGTTGCCGCGCCAGCGCATAGCCGGAACTGGCCGTGGGGACCGCGCCATAGATCACCAGAACCACTGCGGCGACCCCGTCAAGGCCGGTTGCTGTGATCACCCCGATCATGACCGCCGGGAATATGACAAGTTTACTAAGTGAGGCGACGATAACCGATTTTATTTCCGTATGCATGGAACGGATATGCAAGCCGGCCCCCACACAGAGCAGGGCAAAGGGCAGGGCTGCGCGCGACAGAATATTTGCCATATCATCAATAACCGGCAACGGGCCGATCCCGCTGAGGTTAAGGCTAACCCCGGCGATAATGGCAAGGAGCAGCGGGTTGCGTATGATTTCCTGTAGCAGTCGCTTTTTCAGAAAGTTTCCCTTATGCCCCTGATAGGTGACGAGGGCGGAGACACAGAACAGATTGGTTGGCGGCACCAGAATGGAGGTGGCAACCGCAGCCAGCAACAGACCGTCACTGCCAAACAGCATGTCAGCGGTAGCAAATGCGATAAAGGTATTATGCCGCGTTGCCCCCTGAAAGACAGAGCCGCCCAGCGCATTGGACAGGCCCAGCAATTTGGTTGCCGCAATCGCAATGACGGCGCAAATGCTTAAAGCTCCGATCAGAGCGATGGCATATGTCCCCAGAATATCGCCGCTTAACGGGGCGGTGGTGGTGCGAAAAAACAGCAGGGCCGGAAATAAAATCCAGTAGGTCACCTTGTCGGCCTGGGGCCAGAAATCGGCACCCGGAAAATTATTTCGCCGCAGTACATATCCGAGTATCAGCAGCAGGAAAATTGGTAGAATTGATAAAGAGATCGACAGCATGGCGGCAGGCCTTGAAAACAGAGGCGGGGGAGGGTCTTGAAATAGAACCCGTTTTTAACGCGCCTTGCCCCGATCAGCCAGAGAAAAGTTAATGTGGCTGTTTTCAGTCCGGCAGGGCATCAATAAATCGCTGATGGGCATGGTCCATACTGGGCAGGATGTCATGGCCGAGTGTCAGAATATCAGCAGATGGGGGCAGTAAATCCGGAATTTGAAAGACCAGCATATTGGCAGCATGGGCCGCGCGAACGCCGTTATCTGAATCTTCCAGTGCCAGACAGTTTTCAGGCTTAATTCCAACTTTTTCAGCCGCTTTCAGATATATTTCCGGATGGGGTTTGCTGGCAGTGACCTGATCACCAAAGACGATACCTGAAAAATAGTCAATCAAGCCGGCATTTTTCAGTTTGGCCGTGGCGTTGCCCATTGGTGATGACGTGGCAACGGCACAGGGGATGTTGAGGGCGGCAAGACTGGTCAGGAAATCAAAGACCCCGCGTTTGACCGGAACAGGCTTTTTGACAGCATTTTCCACATATGCCTCGTTCCAGTGGGCCATAAAGGCTGTTTTGGGAAAATCGACAATATTGGCATTGAGAAATTGCGCTGTATGGGTGAGGTTGGTGCCGATACATTTGGCATAAAGTTGTGCGTCATAAGTCACATGGAAATAGGTGCAGGTGTCGATAAAGGTGCGGTTGGCGATACGCTCACTATCAAGTAAAAGGCCGTCCATATCAAAAATGACCGCATCACGCATGGTATCCATCCTTTTCAATGAGCCGTAGTAATAGCGCAATTGCCAGGTTTTCCAATAAAAAACCCCCGCCTTTCAGGGTAGGGGTTTCTTGATGTCGACCTTATTGTTAGAGGTCAGGCGCGTTTTGGTGCTGAACTCATGACGTTATCATCCACATATTCGGCAAATTGTTCAAAATTTTCGATGAACAGATTAACCAGATGGGCGGCTTGCGCATCATAGGCGTCTTTATCCTGCCAGGTGTTGCGCGGGTTTAGAATGTCGCCGGGGACATTGGTGCAGGCCGTTGGAATAGCCAGTCCGAAGAACGGATCTTTTTCCATATCTGCGCCTGCCAAAGTGCCATCAAGGGCGGCATTGACCAATGCGCGGGTATGGGCGATGGGCATCCGGTGCCCTGTGCCATAAGCGCCACCGGTCCAGCCAGTATTGACCAGCCAGCAATTGACGTCATGGCGGGCAATTTTCTCGCCTAGCAATTTGGCGTAGACAGAGGGGTGGCGCGGCATGAACGGGCCCCCAAAACAGGTGGAGAAAGTCGCTTGAGGCTCATCGCCCAAGCCTTTTTCTGTGCCCGCCAGTTTCGCTGTATAGCCGGACAGGAAGTGGTACATGGCCTGTTCGGGTGTCAGTTTTGAAATTGGGGGCAGTACGCCAAACGCATCAGCCGTCAGCATGATGACATTTTTTGGGTGGCCGGCAATGCCGCTTTCGCTGGCATTGGGAATGAAATGGATAGGGTAGGAGGCACGAGTGTTTTCCGTATGCCGGTTGTCATCCAGATCAAGATGGCCATCTTCATCCATGACCACATTTTCAAGCACGGTGCCGAAGCAACCGGTGGTGGCGTAGATTTCAGGTTCGGCCTCTTGTGAGAGGTTAATCACCTTGGCGTAGCAGCCGCCTTCGAAGTTGAAGACACCATTATCGCCCCAGCCATGCTCGTCATCGCCGATCAGTTCGCGGCTGGCATCGGCAGATAGTGTGGTTTTACCGGTGCCTGACAGGCCGAAAAAGACGGCGCTATCGCCCTCATTGCTGACATTGACCGAGCAATGCATGGGCAGAATGCCTTTTTCTGGCAGCAGATAGTTGAGGATAGAGAATACTGATTTCTTGATCTCGCCCGCATAGGATGTGCCGCCGATGATAACCATTTTCTCGGCAAAATCAGCGAGAACAAAAACTTCGGAGCGGGTGCCGTCAACGGCTGGATCAGCTTCGAAAGAGGGAACCTGTAAAATGGTGAATTCCGGAACGAAACTGTCCAGCTCTTCTGCTTCAGGCTGAATAAACATGTTGCGGGCAAACAGGTTATGCCACGCGCATTCGGTGATGATACGAACCGGCAGTCGGTTGTCCTTGTCGGCTCCGGCGTAACAATCCTGAACAAAGACGTCCTTGCCTTTGAGATAGGCCGTCATTTTTGTGCGTAGGCCGGCAAAATTGGCGGCTTCGAACGGCTTGTTGACCTTGCCCCACCAGATATTGTTTTCGCTGCCGCTTTCCTTGACGATAAATTTGTCATTGGCAGAACGGCCTGTATGCTGACCGGTCAGGGCGACAAGTGCTCCGCCTTCGGACAGCTTGGCCTCGTTCCGCGTTAATGCTTCTGTATACAGGGCAGGCGCTGATAAATTCCAGTACGCAACTCCTACTTCACCCAGTCCTTGATTGTTTAAACCATAAGAACTCTTTCGAGGTCCTTTTTGTTCCACAGCGCCTCTCCGATATTGTAAATTTTCAGGTTGATATTTGAGATCAAGGATAAGGGATTGCGGCGGCGGCGTGCAAGCGCTGGCGTAATGAAAGTGCCAAAAAACTGTAATTTTTTTGCATTTGTTTCGCTCTGGTTTCGGCTTTTGGTTTAATTGAAGAATTATGAAAATAATTAACCAATTTTTGCCCGTGCTTAAAATAGGATTGACTATCCAGTCAGGATTTTTTTCACTCAATTGCGTTTCAAGGGTTGCTGAAAAGATTCCGTGGGGCCGTCTTTTTCCTGTTAATGATCGCCTTTGGGTTGGTGAATATCTTGCTTAAACCAAAATCTTGCCACATTTCCGCCAAAAGCAGGATGGTATTAAGGGGTTAAGGTGCCTATTATGGCAAAAGAACGGGAAAAGGGGGATGCCGGTGACAACAAGAATTGCCTTGGTTGATGATGACCTGAATATTCTGACGACGGTTTCAATTTTGCTGGAATCAGAAGGTTTTTCAGTGACAAAATTTTCGGATGGCGAAGAAGCTTTGGCGGCGTTCAGGGACAGTCCTCCCGATCTGGCGGTTCTGGATATCAAAATGCCGCGGATGGATGGCATGGAAATGCTCAACCGGCTGCGCCGGACGTCAGAATTACCGGTTATTTTTCTGACCTCGAAAGATGATGAAATCGATGAGTTTCTCGGGCTGAAAATGGGGGCGGACGACTATGTGAAGAAGCCGTTTTCCCAGCGTCTGCTGGTGGAGCGTATCCGCACGGTTCTCAAGCGCCGCAAAGCCAAGGAAAGTAACGAAGAGACGAGTGATGAAGACGTGCTCGTGCGCGGGCGGTTAAAACTGGACAGTGTGCGCCATGCCTGTTTCTGGGATGGTAAGGAAGTAACGCTGACGGTGACAGAGTTTATGCTGCTGCACGCGCTGGCCTATCGGCCCGGTCATGTTAAAAGCCGTGACCAGCTGATGGATGCGGCCTATGATGACAATATCTATGTGGATGACCGGACCATCGATAGTCATATCAAGCGGTTGCGTAAGAAAATCAGAACTGTTGATCCTGATTTCTCGGCAATTGAAACTTTATATGGTGTCGGGTATCGGTTTAAGGAGAAATAGGCCGTGCGGCCTGATGAGAGCGAACGGCTTTGCAACAGAAGAATAGTGCCCAAAAAGAGGTTTTGCGCCCAACCGGTGAAGAGCGAATAGGGTCTTCTGAGGCCGCAGAAGCCGAGCGACGTTCGGGGCTTGGTTTTGGCCGCGTTCCTGAACGCTCTAAACGTAAATGGGGGCCTTTTTCATCGCTGGGCCGGCGAATTATGGCCATCAATCTGTTTTCTATTGCTTTTCTGGCCGGTGGCATTCTGTATCTTGATCAGTTTCGCAACGGCCTGATTGATGCGCGTCAGGAGGCTTTGACGGTTAATGCTCGCATGATTGCAGGGGCGCTGGGAGAGGCGGCGCTCAATGAGGTAACTTATAGTGGTGAATTTCGCTATTTGACCCTTGATACCCGCAATATTCGCAGAGTGCTGCGGCGGTTGTCGGTGGTGACCGGAACCCATGCGCAGCTGTTTGACCGTGATGGAGATCTGATTGCCGACAGTCGTCAGCTAATCTCGGCGGGACGAGAGATTATCTTCGAGCCGTTGCCACCACCGGATCAAACCGGCCAGCTTCGTAAATTATATGAAAAACTCTATGATTTTATTGATGGACTGGTGCCCGTTTCACGGGATTATCCGCCATTTCCGCAAAAAAGAGTGACCTCTGCCGCTGATTTTGATGAAGTGGTTGCTGCGATCAAAGGCGAGACGCAAAGCGTTATCCGACAGACGGAGGATGGTCGTCTGATGCTGACCGTGGCAGCTCCGGTGCAGGGATTCAAGCGTATTTTTGGCGGATTGTTGTTGATTGAAGACGGCGCGGCCATTGATGAAGCTGTTAAATCGGCGCAGGTGACCACATTGATTGTGTTTTCAATTACCGTTGTTATTACTCTGTTATTATCGTTGTATCTGGCCAGAACAATTGCTGTTCCTATCCATGATATGGCCGAGGCCGCAGACAAGGTGCGTCTGGGGGTCGGGCGGCGGGTGGACATGCCCGATTTTTCAAACCGTCAGGACGAGATCGGAGATTTGTCAGTCTCGTTTCGGGCAATGACGGAAGCCTTGTATGACCGGATGGATGCCGTTGAAGCGTTTGCCGCGGATGTGGCCCACGAACTTAAAAACCCGCTAACGTCACTGGGCACTGCTATTGATACGTTTGAACGGGTTAAAGATCCGGAAATACGGCAGCAATTACAGGCGGTTATTTCAAGTGACGTGAAGCGCCTTGATCGCCTTATTACCGATATTTCAGCGGCCAGCCGGCTGGATGCCGAATTGTCCAGAACCGAAGCGGAACCGGTTGCTATTGTTGAGCTGATTGATGGTGTTGTCGATATGTACGCCAATGGCCGGGACCCTTCGGGGGTGACGGTGATGGTCGAGACGTCAAGCCATGATATCCAGATTGAAGGTGTTCCGGGACGCCTGGGACAGGTTGTCCGCAATCTGATCGAAAATGCCATTTCTTTCTCACCTGAAGGTGGACAGGTTCTGGTACGGGTTAATGAAGACGAAGATGGTACCGGTCGGGGCTGGGTTCAGGTGGATGTGGAAGATCAGGGGCCGGGAATCCCGCCGGGCAAGCTCGAGGATATTTTTAACCGCTTTTACACAGAACGCCCCAAAGGTGAGGCTTTTGGCCGTCATTCAGGGCTTGGGCTCAGTATTTCACAACTGATTGTTGAGGCCCATCACGGCAGTATCAAGGCATCGAACCGCCACAATGCGGATGGTGACGTTATCGGTGCCCGCTTTACGGTGCGCTTGCCTAAATAGGGTTGCTTGTGATTTCGGTCATCAGTCTTTGCAGTATCTGTCATTGACAGGCGGGGTTGCTAAAGGCAGGTTCGGGCATGATTAAAATGCATGCATCTGTAATTTCCATTGATGGCCGAGCCATTTTATTGCGCGGGCCGTCGGGGGCGGGGAAATCTGATCTGGCATTGCGTCTGATTGAGGACGGAGCGGTTTTGCTATGCGACGATTATGTGGATTTGCAGCGAGAGAAAGCAGGTCTGGTTGCGTGTGCCTCTGAAACCATTGCCGGATTAATCGAAGTTCGTGGCCTTGGTCTGGTGTCTGTTCCTTATAAAGACAGGCTACCTGTGGCGCTTGCCTGTGATTTGATGCCCGCCGCACAGATAGAACGCTTGCCCGAAGCCGCTGGTTATCTGACGCTTCACGGGCTTCGCATTCCATTGATGGAGCTTGATGCGATGGCGGCGTCTGCCCCTGCCCGGGTGCGCTTTGCTCTTGACCATCTGGATCAGATATGGCCCCCTGAAAGTCGGTCAACCAGCTAGCATCATTAGGCAGAGGACTTTGAGTTTAATGACAACAGATCATACCCGTATTGTTCTGATTACAGGCTATTCGGGCGCCGGTAAATCAACGACTTTGAATCAGTTTGAAGATTTGGGTTGGGAAGTTGCCGATAATATCCCGCTATCCTTGTTGGCCCCGATGGTGCGCGAGATTGCGCGCGAGGGGGGATTGAATATCGCCGCCGGTGTTGATACCCGAACGCGCGGATTCTCGGCGGCCAAGCTGTTGGAGCTGATCGGGCAGTTGCGGGCTGATGGCAAAAGCGAGGTTGAACTGTTGTTTCTGGAATGCGACACAGATGTGTTGTTGCGCCGCTTTACCGAGACCCGGCGCAAGCATCCGCTGGCCAGTGATCGCCCTGTGGCCGATGGAATTGCCCGCGAACAAACCTTGTTCAAGTCACTGCGGGAGAAAGCGGATACCTGTCTCGATACAACATTGTTGTCCTTGCCTGATTTGCGTCATCAGCTTATTCACCGTTTCAGTCTGGAGGATCGACCTGCTTTGACGACGACGGTTATGTCTTTTTCGTTCAAGAAAGGTGTCCCGCGCGAGGCAGACTTGCTGTTTGATCTACGGTTTTTACGCAACCCCTATTATGACGTGCTATTGCGGCCCCTGTCGGGCAAGGATGCGGCCGTGGTCACTTACATTATGGAAGATTCTGCCTTTGTCCCGTTCATGGAGCAGTTGTCACAGATGCTGGATTTGTTGCTGCCCAGATATCTCGAAGAAGGAAAATCCTATCTTACGATTGCAATTGGTTGTACAGGTGGTCGTCACAGATCCGTGTGTGTTGCTGAAAAAATTCATGACCATATGGATAAAAAGGGGTATTTTACGCAGCTGATCCATAGGGATTTGTGAAAGTTGCAGTAAGCTGCTTGACCTTTGGGAACTGACAAGAGGCGTGTTAAATGATTGGAATGGTATTGGTAACTCATGGCCGGTTGGCCGAGGAGTTCGTGGCGGCAACGGAACATGTGGTCGGCCCGCAAGATCAGGTCCGTGCCATTTCCATTGGCCCTGATGATGATATGGAACAACGCCGTCAGGATATTCTGGCGGCGGTGGCAGAAGTTGAAACCGGATCGGGCGTTATTTTGTTGACCGATATGTTCGGGGGCACGCCATCCAATCTGGCCATATCCGTGATGGAAAAAGCCAATGTTGAAGTCATTGCCGGCATTAACCTGCCAATGTTGATCAAACTTGCCAGCTTGCGCGGGGAAGATGATATGCAAAATGCAGTTGCCGCAGCGCAAGAATCGGGCCGCAAATATATCAATGTGGCCTCGCATCTGTTGGCAAATAAATCCTGACAGGCTTCTATCTTTAATGAACACGCCTCATACGAAATCTCTGATTATCCTCAACAAGCGGGGCCTGCATGCGCGGGCGGCGGCCAAATTCGTTAAATGCGCCGAACAGTATCAGGCAGATATTGTTGTGAGCAAAGATGAAAATCAGGTGTCGGGAACCTCTATCATGGGGTTGATGATGCTGGCCGCGTCCAAGGGAACCTCGATAAATGTAGCCGTGTCAGGCCAGCAGGCAGAAGAAGCGCTGGCCGCTATCGAAGCGTTGGTTGGTGACAAGTTTGGCGAAGACAAGAGTGAATAGGGTTACAGCATAGTGCTTTTTAATTAAGCAATCATGATATAAAGATGTCTTTATATATTTGTTGATTCACGAAACGGTAACTGTTATACACGCATCTTTACGGAGAAATGCGCCTTCTGCACTGGCTTGAAGGTCTTGTTTATAGTTCTACCCACAAGGAATACCTCAATGTCCACATCAGAAGATTTCAAGGTCGCTGACCTGTCCCTGGCCGACTGGGGCCGCAAGGAAATAACAATTGCCGAAACGGAAATGCCGGGCCTGATGGCGCTGCGCGACGAATTTGGCGATAGTAAACCCCTGACGGGTGCCCGCATTGCCGGTTGTCTTCATATGACCATTCAGACGGCGGTTCTGATTGAAACATTGACGGCCCTTGGCGCAGAAGTACGCTGGTCATCTTGCAACATCTTCTCGACACAGGATCAGGCCGCCGCCGCCATTGCTGAAACCGGCGTTCCCGTTTTTGCCTGGAAAGGCCTGAGCGAGGAAGAGTTCTGGTGGTGTATTGAAGAGACAATTGAAGGGCCTGACGGCTGGCATCCAAACCTTATTCTTGATGATGGCGGTGATCTGACCCAGATCATGCATGATAAATACCCACAATATCTGGATGATATCAAAGGCCTGTCGGAAGAGACCACAACCGGTGTTCACCGTCTGTATGAAATGGCGAAAGCCGGAACATTGAAGGTTCCTGCAATCAATGTGAACGATAGTGTGACCAAATCCAAATTTGACAATCTGTATGGTTGCCGCGAAAGCCTTGTGGATGGCATCAAGCGGGCAACAGACGTTATGGTTGCCGGCAAAATTGCCGTTGTTGCAGGTTATGGCGATGTGGGCAAGGGCTCATCCGCATCTTTGCGCTCGCAAGGCGCGCGGGTTCTGGTCACTGAAATTGATCCGATCTGTGCATTGCAGGCGGCGATGGAAGGCTATGAAGTTGTCACCATGGAGCAGGCCGCGCCGCTGGGCGATATCTTTGTGACCACAACCGGCAATATTGATGTGATTACCATTGATCACATGCGGGCCATGAAAGACCGGGCCATTGTCAGCAATATCGGCCATTTTGATTCTGAAATCCAGATCGAAGCGTTGCGCAATTTCCCTTGGCATAATGTGAAACCTCAGGTGGATGAAGTTGAATTCCCTGATGGCAAACGTATCATTGTTCTGGCTGAAGGCCGTCTGGTTAATCTGGGCTGTGCCACAGGTCATCCAAGTTTCGTGATGAGCGCGTCTTTCACCAATCAGGTTCTGGCGCAGCTTGAACTTTGGGAACGCTCGGATCAGTATGGCAATGATGTTTATGTGTTGCCTAAAAACCTGGATGAAAAAGTGGCAAGTCTGCATCTGGCAAAACTGGGGGTGAAGTTGACAACCCTTTCCAAAGAGCAGGCGGATTATATCAGCGTGCCACAGAGCGGCCCGTTCAAACCCGACCATTACCGCTACTAATCTGGTCGCAGATCACAGAACAAGGCCGGCAATCAGCTTTTGCCGGCCTTTTTTGTGTCAAATGCGATGAATGTGCGTAATATGTTGTCTTTAATGTGCTTTTTTTGTTAATTCTAGAGGCATATTAGCGGGCAATGTGGGGGCAGAGCCATCGAACAATTGGGAATGACAATCGACTTTTCATCGACAGAACGGGTTATCATCTGGCTGATGGTCCTGCTTGTGCTTATTCTCGGCATGGCTCTGTATGTGATGCGTAAAAAAGCGTTGTCGCTTTTATCCCACTCAGACCAGCTGGCTGACCGGGGGCGGCTGCTTGAAGAAGAGCTTGAAACCCGTCAGGTGGCGCAGAAAACAGCTGAAAATGAAATTCTCAGCCTGAAATCAGTGCTGATGGATACCCGGGCCGAGCGCGATGATTTTATTGATTTGCTGAATGCGGCTCCTTTTGCTGTCTGGCGGCGGGACCAACAATCTCGCATTGTCTGGCATAATGCGCGGTATGAAGATATTGTCGGGCCGCCTTCCTCGCTGGGTGATATGTCCGAACTTGCCTCAAGCCGGGAGCCTGATCAGGCGCGAAAACTGGCGGCGCGGGCGCGGGTGACCCGGTCGGTGCAATCGGAAATCCGCCGCTATGTGGTGGGCGGGGATTTGCATAGTTTCCGTATTCACGAGGTGCCGCTGGAATTTGAAAACCAGCTGGCCGGCTTTGCCGAGGATGTCAGCCGTGAAGAGCAGATGGCGGCCGAAATGAACGAGCATATGCGCGGTCAGGAAAGTGTGCTGGAAAATATCACCACGGCGATTGCTATCTATGGACCTGATTTACGGCTGGTTTTCTATAACCAGACCTATGCCCGGCTATGGAAAATGAGCGATAGCTTCTTGCAGGAGAAACCGACCATTCTGGAGGTCCTCGATAAACAACGCGAATTACGGCGCCTGCCCGAACAAGCAGACTTTTCGGCCTATAAGGCCAAACGAAAGGCCTTGTTTACCAATGTGATCAGTATGCAAGAAGAGCTGGTACAGTTGCCTGACGAGACCATGCTACGTACGGTGATCGCCCCGCATTCATTTGGCGGCCTGTTCTTTATGTTCGAAGATGTGACTGACAAGGTGGTGCTGGAGAGGGCGCGCAATACCCAAACGGCGGTGCAGCGGGCGACACTGGATAATTTGTATGAAGGGGTGGCGGTATTCGGTGCCGATGCACGTTTGAAGCTGTTCAATTCCGGCTTTGCTGAAATCTGGAGCCTGTCTTCGGAGTTTCTTGAAGAAGATATTCATATTTCGCGTATCATTGACAAGATATTTGAACAATGGCGCGTGGACCCAAGCAATGATCTGCGCGATCGTTATATTGCCAATGTGACCCGCCGTGATGCGTTTAGCGGCCAGTTAAACCAGCCCACAGGCCGCATCGTCAATTTCAATCGTGTGCCGTTGCCCGACGGCAATGTGCTTTACACCTACGTGGATATAACGGATCAGTTGCGGGTGGAACGTGTGCTGACAGAGCGTAACGAGGCCCTTGAGGCTGGCGATAAGATGAAAACCGAGTTTGTGGCCAGCGTCAGTCACGAGTTGCGCACCCCGCTTAATACCATAATTGGATTTGCCGAAATTCTGGTGAAGCAGTTTTTTGGACCGTTCAACGCCAAACAGACCGAATATGGGCAGGGTATTCTCGACAGCTCCAACCATTTGCTGCATCTGATCAATGACATTCTGGATATGGCCAATATTCAGGCAGGGAATATCGAGCTGGATCTGGAGCCGGTGGAGGTTCATTCCCTGCTGGCCAATGTGATTACCATGGTTCATGACCGGGCCCGTAAAAGGCGCATTACCATTGATTTTGATATTTCTGACGATCTGGGTTTTGCCTTGCTGGATGAGCGGCGTATGAAGCAGGTTATTTTCAATCTGTTTAGTAATTCGATCAAATTTACAGCCCCGGGCGGCAAGGTAACACTGGAAGCGGTTAAAAATGAGGACGGGCTGTTGATCAAGGTCATCGATACCGGCATCGGCATTCCCCTTGATATGCAAGACAGGATTTTTGAGCGCTTTTCGAAAGGCGAGACCACCCATGAAAATGCCGGGGCCGGTATTGGTTTGTCGCTGGTTAAGAGCTTTATTGAAATGCATGACGGACGGGTGGAAATGCAGTCGAAAGAGAATGAAGGCACCACTATTTTTTGCTATTTGCCGTCTAGCGTCTGCCTTGATGCCAAGCCCAGTTAGGGGCGGTTGTCATGGCTGAACGAACTCCCCTTAAAAGCATATCCGTTACAAGCGAGGCTGAAACGGCGGCCCTAGCCCAAAAACTTGCCCCGTTCCTGCGGGTACAGGATATCCTGACGTTGAACGGGACATTGGGGGCGGGGAAAACCGCCTTTGCCCGGGCGTTGATCCGGGCTTTATGCGGGGCCGATATCGAAGTTCCCAGCCCGACCTTTAATTTGCTGCTGACCTATGAAAGGGCGGCGGCACCGGTTTTTCATTATGATTTATATCGACTTGAAGACCCCGAAGAAGTGTGGGAGCTGGATATCGAGGAGGCGTTCAGTTCTGGCATTACACTGATTGAATGGGCTGAAAATTTGCAGGATCTGGCCCCGCAGAATGTGTTGGAAATAACCATGCAAATTCCGAATGCTGCTCCCGAGGGGATGCGGCTTATTACTTTTTCCGGTGATAAGCACTGGCAGCAGCGGTTGCAGACACTGGAGGGCTGATCAGGATATGGATGAAAAGGTTCACCTATTTCTGCAACAGGCCGGATGGGGAGACGCGGTGCGAGAGGCCCTTGCCGGTGATGCTTCCAGCCGTTGTTACGAGCGGTTGCAGCAAGGTGACAACAGCGCTATTTTGATGCAAGACCCTGATCATGGCGCGCTGACATCCTTTTTGTCAGTGACCGATATATTGGTAGGTTACGGGTATAGTGTGCCGGATATTCTGTGCGAAGATAAGGCCGCAGGCCTGTTATTGCTTGAAGATTTGGGTGATGATCTGTTGGCGCGTCTGTTAGACGTTCATCCGCAAGATGAAGAACGCTTATATGCACTCGCCGTTGATTTTCTTGTTGATTTGCGGCGGCAGGCAACACCGGAAGGACTGCCTTTTTTCTCATCCAATTATGTGCTGGATCAGAATGCCCTGTTTCTGGACTGGTATGTGCCCGAGGTAACGGGTGCGCCGCTTCCGGATAATGCCCGTTTTTTCTTTCAGCAAATCTGGCGGGACTTACTGAAAAACATGGAAGATGCGCCGGAAATCTTGCTGCTTCGGGATTTTCATGCCGAGAATTTACTGTATCTGCCGGACCGGCAAGGGGTGAAGACATTGGGGCTTCTGGATTATCAGGATGCCATGACCGGCCCTGCGGCCTATGATCTGGTATCGTTGCTGCAAGATGCGCGTCGGCATGTCAGCCCGGCGGTGGCTACCTATATGGTGACACGTTATCTGGCAGCAACGGGCGTTAATGAAGCGGCCTTTCACCATATGTTTGCAGTCCTGGGGGCGCATCGGGCGTTACGGATCATGGGGATTTTTACCCGTCTGGCAAAACGGGACGGGAAAGACCGCTATCTGGCCTTTATGCCGCGCATGATCAGCCATTTGCAAACCAATCTGGCCCATCCGAACCTGATTGCGTTGAAACACTGGGTTGATGTGACCCTTGGAAAATTGAACTGAGGTCTGCCAGTGGTATCCGATAAAAAGTCTGGACATGGAATGCCTGCCCAAATGCGAGGAATGGTTCTGGCGGCAGGGCTGGGGCGGCGGCTGGCCCCGCTTACCGATACAACCCCCAAGCCGCTGGTTCGGGTGGCGGGGAGGCATTTGATTGATTATGCTTTTGACCTGCTTCGCGGAGCAGGATTGCAAAAGGTTGTGGTCAATTGTCATTATCTGGCAGAACAGGTAATGAGCTATGTTGCGGGCGTTGATGATCTGGATATTGCCATATCCGATGAACGCGGAAGTTTGCTGGAGACGGGCGGAGGGGTGCAGAAAGCCCTGCCGTTACTGGGTGATCAGCCATTTGCCGTTCTTAATTCCGATGTGATTTTACGGCGGGAAGATCACGGGTCGCTGAAAGCCCTGATAGAATATTGGGACCCGGATGTGATGGATGTGTTGCTTTTGTTGCAAGGCAAGGACAGTGCGGTTGGCTTTGATGGTGCTGGAGATTTTTACAAAGATGCCGAGGGACGACTGAGGCGACCAACGGCAGGGGACGGAGCCCCTTATATTTTTGCGGGCGTGCAAATTGTAAACCCTGATCTGTTTGACGGTATTGCGCCCGGCAAATTTTCCATGAACGTGATTTTCGACAAGGCTGCGGCTCACGGGCGGTTATTTGGCTTGCCACATGACGGTCAATGGCTGCATGTTGGAACGGAACAGGCTTTGGCCGAGGCGGAGCAGATAATAGACGGGCAGAAATAGATAAATCGTGACAGAGGCATTCGCAAAGACATCCTTGACCGCACCAACGGTTCTGAATATCGCGCCGGAATTTTCCTTTGTGGATTGTCTGGCCAAAGAGTTGTTGCAGCGGCACGGGGACGATCTGCAAGCCTTTGCCGGAATTACAATTCTGACCACCACTCGCCGCGCTGCCCGCGCCTTGCAAAATGCGTTTTTGCGGGAAACCGAAGGCCGTCCGTTGTTATTGCCCGCCATGCGCCCGCTGGGCGATGTGGATGAAGATGAACTGGCCCTTGAAGGCGACCTGGCATTGGCCGGCGATCAAAGTGGTGCTCTTGATTTGCCCCCTGCCATCGAGCCATTGCGCCGTCAATTGCTGCTGAGCCGCCTGATCGACCAGAAAGAGCCGGGCAAGCATGATTTTGCCCAATCGGCAGGTCTGGCGCTGGAACTTGCCCGCCTGCTTGATCAGGTGCAGACCGAAGGGCTGGACCTCAAGGATTTGCACAGTCTTGTTCCTGATGAATATGCGGCCCATTGGCAGGTGACGCTGGATTTTCTGCAAATTATCAGTGATGTGTGGCCCCCGTTGCTGGAAGCCGAAGGGGCAATTGATCCGGCCCGGCGGCGGGATTTGCTAATCCGGCAGCAAATTGATGAATGGCGGCAAAGCCCGCCTGCGGGCCCTGTTTATGCAGTGGGCTCTACCGGATCAATTCCGGCTACGGCTGATCTGTTGCATCTGGTGGCAACCCTGCCTAAAGGGTGCGTCATATTGCCGGGACTGGATCGCCATCTGGAGGATGCGGCCTGGGAACTATTGGCAGAGGAGCCAACCCATCCGCAATATGGTCTGTCGCGCCTTCTGGACAAAATGGGGCTGGCGCGCGCGGATGTGCCGGATATTGAAAATAATGCAGCCCGAACCTGTCCGGTTGAGCGGGCCCGGTTTTTATCGGGGGCCATGCGACCTGCCCAGACAACCGATCAATGGCAGCAGGCGGATGCCCCGTCTGCCGGAGCTATGGGAGCCTTGAGCCAGATCACTTGCAGCGGTGCGCAGGAAGAGGCACAAGTGATTGCCCTTGCCCTGCGCGAGACATTGAACCACCCCACAAAAACGGCAGTATTGGTGACGCCGGATCGGGATTTGTCGCGGCGGGTCAGTGCCGAGTTGCGGCGCTGGGATATCGATGTGGATGACAGCGCGGGGGCAAGTCTTGACCAGTCGCCGCCGGGGGTATTTTTACGCCTGACGGCGCGGATGATTGCCGAGAAATTTGACCCCGTTGTTACTCTTGCCGCCCTGAAGCATCCATATGCAGCCCTCGGGTATCCTCGCGCCAGATTTCGCGCCTTTGTGCGGGCGTTTGAATTATTAGTGTTGCGCGGGCCCCGCCCCGCTGCCGGGCTGGAGGGGTTGAAGGTGGCCTTTGAGGGGCGGTGCGCGGCTGATACGGCAGGTCTGGCTGACCCGGACTTGCAGGACTGGTTTGCGGCCTTTTGCGCGTTGGCTGCCCCCTTCGCTGATCTTGGGGCGGCGACAGAGGTGCCGCTGGAGATTTATTTGAAAGCACATATCCGCTTTGCCGAAGGTCTGTCGCAAGCACAAGATGATGCCGCGCCTGCCTTATGGGGGGGGGCGTTCGGGGAAAGTGCGGCGGCGTTTGTGTCTGAATTGCTGCGGGCGTGTGATGTTGCAGGCTCGGTGCGCCCCGGGAGCTGGCCCGATCTTCTCGATCGCCTGATGGTAGGGCGGATGGTGCGCAGCCGGTATGGGCAGCACCCGCGCTTGCAAATCTGGGGGCCGATTGAAGGCCGGTTGCAGCGGGCTGATCTGATGATACTGGGGGGATTGAACAAGGGCATCTGGCCACCCGAGCAGGGCAATGACCCGTGGATGAGCCGGCCTATGCGCAAAGATTTCAAGCTGCCGTTGCCCGAGAAGAAAATCGGCCTGTCAGCCCATGACTTTCAGCAGGCCTTTTGCGCCAGCGAAGTGATCCTGACCCGGGCGGAGAAAGTGGACGGCACGCCAACCGTACCCAGCCGGTGGTTACTGCGTCTTGAGACGGTACTTAAGAAAAGCGGACAAAGTCTTGAAGGGGCAAACAGTGCCAGATGGTTGCATTGGCAGGAATTGCTGGACCGGCCCGATGCTGTGGCTCCGGTATCGGCCCCGCGTCCGACCCCGCCGCTGAAAGCGAGGCCCCGGCGATTGTCGGTGACGCGCATCGAAAAATGGATCAGGGACCCTTATTCTATTTTTGCCGATGCCATTTTAGGCCTGCGCCCGTTGAAAGAGATTGGCGAGTCTCCCGGTGCCGCCGAGAAAGGCACGTTTATTCATAAAGCGCTGGAATGCTTTGTTGCCAGATATCCGGGCCCGTTGCCCGAAGATGCGCTGGAGCAGTTGTTGGCGGAGGGACGCGTCGCCTTTGGTGATTTGATGTCCTATCCGGCGGTTTGGGCCTTCTGGTGGCCAAGGTTTGTGCGTATTGCCAGCTGGTTTATCGAGTTTGAGCGGGACCGGCGGACATGCTTCAAGCCCGTCTTGCTTGAAGAGAAAGGGGTGTTGGAGATTGCTGCCCCTATGGGCAAGTTTCAGTTGTCAGGGACCGCAGATCGCATCGATCGAAATCAGGCAGGGGAATTATCGATCATTGATTATAAAACCGGTGCCCTGCCGTCAGCCAAACAGGTGGAGGCGGGCATGTCGCCGCAACTGGCGCTGGAGGCAGCGATGCTGGAGAGAGGGGCGTTTGATAACGTGCCAACGGGCAGCGTGATCGAGCTGCTATATATCCGCCTCAATGGCGGCGATCCGGCAGGGGAGGCGCGCGCCGCCTCCAGGAAAATGTCGGTGGAGGAACTGGCGGGTGCAGCGTTTGAAGGTTTGCAGCGCCTGATTGCCCAGTTTGACCGTGAGGCAACGCCGTATTTGCCCCGCCCGCGTAGTGATTTTATCGATCCGTATAATGACTATGAACATTTGTCGCGGCTCAAAGAATGGTCGAGCGGAGGGTCCGATGAGTGAGCGCATGGTCGCCGGTGGACGAATTGACAGCAGCATTGCCCTGCAACAGCGCGCAGCGGACCCTGAACGCTCTGTCTGGGTGTCGGCCTCGGCGGGATCTGGTAAAACGCGGGTGCTGGTGGATCGGACCTTGCGTTTGATGCTGTCGGGGACAGCGCCTGAGAAAATTTTATGTATCACCTTCACCAAGGCGGCAGCGGCGGAAATGGCGAACCGGCTGAACCGGACCCTGGGCGACTGGTCGGTTATGCCAGAGGAGAAATTGGCACAAGCGCTTGAAGAATTGCAAGGCCGGGAAGCAATGGCGGCAGATTTACTGCGGGCAAGACGGTTGTTTGCCCATGTGCTGGATGCGCCGGGGGGCATTAAAATCCAGACCATTCATTCTTTTTGCGGCTCTATCCTGGGGCGTTTTCCGCTAGAGGCCGGGATTGCCCCCAATTTTCAGGAACTGGACGATCGTACCGCTTCCGAAATGATGGAAATTGCCCGAGAGCGTCTGCTGGTTGCCACCAGATCAGAGGAGAATGCAGATTTGAGAGCTGCCCTTGATCTGGTCAGCCGCAAGGTGAGTGAGCAGGATTTTATTGATCTGATGCAAAATCTTTCTGCGCGGCGCGGGCGGTTAAAGCGGTTTTTTCAAGCGAATGGCGGCCTGTCCGGGGCTTGCGCCGATCTGGCGCAGTTACTGGATATTGATCCGGATTTGAGCGAGCAGCACCTGCTGGCAGAGGCCGGCGTTGAGGCCGCTTTTGATGGGCCTGGTTTGCGCGCTGCTGTTGCGGTTTTGTTGGAGGGTGGTAAACGGGATCAGGGGGTCGCTGCGGCGATGGAGCCGTGGCTGGCAACGCCGGATCGCCGGGATGTGCTGTTTGAAGATTACCTGACTGCTTTTTTCACCCAGAAAGGGATCATAAAAGCCGATAGCAGTCTTGCAACCAACCCGTCTGTTAAAAAGATGCTGGATATTCGCGATATTTTGCGCGCCGAGGCCGAAAGGCTTGAAGGCATTCTGGAGCAGCGCCGCAGGGTGCGGGTGTTGGCGTCCAGCACGGCCATGTTGCATCTGGGAGCAAGGTTGATTGCGGAGTATGAGACAGAAAAAGCGCGGCGCGGCGCGCTGGATTTTGATGATCTGATCCTGATGACCCGTGATTTGCTGACCCGGGCGCATGTGGCCCCGTGGGTGATGTTCAAGCTTGATGGGGGCATTGATCATATTCTGGTGGATGAAGCCCAAGATACCAGCCCTGAACAATGGGAGATTATCGGGGCATTGGCCGCCGAGTTTTTTGCCGGAGACACTGCCCGAGATCAGGCCCGGACGCTGTTTGTGGTGGGCGATGAAAAGCAGTCGATCTATTCCTTTCAAGGGGCTGATCCTGCAGCGTTTGAGACCATGCGGGCTCTGTTTGAAGGGCGGGCCCTTTCTGCGGGCAAGGCATGGGAAAAGGTGCCGCTGGATTTGTCCTTTCGCTCCACTCATGCGGTGTTGTCTCTGGTGGATGAAACCTTTGCCCCCGAGGCGGCACGGGCAGGTCTTACAGCAGACTCATCGGAAATCCAGCATTATATTTTTCGCGAAAATCATGCGGGGTATACAGAAATATGGCCGGTGATCCGCCCCGATGATGCGGTGGAAAGCGATGCGTGGGAAATTCCGCTTGATCAGGGCTTGCAGGTGGCACCGCCTGCTAAACTGGCGCAGAATATTGCGGCCCAGATTAAACTATGGCTACAGACAAAAGATGTGCTGGCCTCGACCGGCAAGCCGGTTCGGCCAAAGGATGTGATGATCCTTGTACAGCGGCGGAATGCGTTCTTTACCGAAATGGTGCGGGCCTTGAAGCAGGCGGATATTCCGGTGGCCGGTGCCGATCGGATGCGATTGACGGAACAGCTGGCGGTGATGGATTTGATGGCACTGGGTAAGTTTGTGCTCTTGCCCGAAGATGATCTGACCCTTGCCGTTTTGTTGAAAAGCCCGTTTGTGGGCTGTGACGATGATCAGCTTTTCCAGCTGGCCCATGGGCGCAAAGGTAGTCTGTGGCGGGCCTTGCAGGAAAACGCGCCGGGGCTGGAGATTTTTACGCATGCTGCGGGCTTTCTGAAAAGCCAGCTGGCCCGCGCCGATTTTGTCCCGGTTTACGAGTTTTTTGCCCATATTCTGGGCCGCGAGCGCGGGCGTGAGAAGTTGCTGGCCCGTCTGGGGCCGGAGGCCCTTGATCCTATCGAGGAATTTTTATCGCTGGCCCTGTCCTACCAGCGCAACGAGGCCACGTCCTTGCAGGCCTTTCTGCATTGGCTGGAGGCTGGTGGGGCAGAAGTAAAGCGCGATATGGAACAGGGCCGTGACGAGGTTCGGGTGTTGACGGTCCACGGATCAAAGGGCTTGCAGGCACCGATCGTGTTCCTGCCCGATACCTGTCAGGGCAGTGCATCAGCAAGGGCCAGCCATATTATCTGGAGCATGGGCGATATTTCAGCCCCCATATGGCCGGTGAAGAGAGAAAATTATGATGCACAAACCACCCGCTCTCATGAAGCGTTGAAAGCCCGCCTTGAAGCGGAAAAACGCCGCCTGTTATATGTGGCGCTGACGCGGGCCGAGGACCGGTTATATATTTGTGGTTGGGAAAATAAAAATCGCCGGCCACAAGGCTGCTGGTATGATCTGGTTGATCAGGCGTTCGGGGCCGAGGCTGCGCATGATATCGAAGAGATCGAGTTGCCCTGGGGCATGGTTGCGCGGCGGCGCAGCAGCGGGACAAAGATAAAGGATGTGTCTTCTGAAAAAGACAGCGCAAAGCTAACCTCTGACGCCCCGCTGCCCGGCTGGGCACGGGAGTTGCCCGCCAGTGAACCGTTCCCGCCGCAGCCGTTGACCCCGTCGCGCGAAGAAGACGAGCCGGCCGTGCGCTCGCCGCTGGGGGCGGATGATGGGCACCGGTTCCATCGCGGCTTGCTGATCCATCGCTTGCTGGAAAGCTTGCCCGGCATTGAATTTACGCGCAGGGAAAATGTGGCACGTAGTTGGCTGGCCCGCCCCGCTCACGGGTTATCGGACCGCCAGCAGGAAATTATTTTGCAAGAGACGCTGGATGTTTTGCAGCATCCGGAATTTGCAGCAATTTTTGGCCCCGGCAGCCGGGCAGAGGTGCCATTGACGGGTCTGCTTGGTAGCCGGATCATGTCGGGACAGATTGACCGGCTGCTGATCGGTGAGGATGAAATCCTGATCATTGATTATAAAACCAACCGGCCATCCCCGCATGAGTTGGTAGATGTACCGCCGGTCTATTTCCGTCAGATGGGAATTTACCGGGATGCCTTGAAAAAAATGTATCCGGAAAAACGTATTAAGTGTGGGCTGTTATGGACAGATGGACCACATTTGATGGTCCTGCCAGAGGGCTGATGTGTTCGGCATCACTTGACGAAGGGCACATTGATCCGTAATTATTAAAGGATAGACGGGCTTGGTGTATGTTGAAAACGAGCTCATAATTTTTGCCTGAACGAGGACATTATGCCGACAAAAAGTGTAACAGACACATCATTTGACGAAGATGTTTTGAAGAATGACGGACTGGTATTGGTGGATTTCTGGGCCGAATGGTGTGGTCCGTGTAAAACAATCGGCCCATCACTGGAAGAAATTTCCAACGAAATGGCAGGTCAGCTGACCGTTGCCAAAATCAATATTGACGAAAACCCCAACACACCAACCAAATATGGTGTGCGTGGTATTCCCACATTGATGCTGTTTAAAAATGGTGAAGTTGCGGGCACAAAAGTTGGTGCCTCACCAAAGAGCCAGATTGAAGCCTGGATCAAAACTACAAGTTGATCCCGAGCGGTCTGTAAGTATTGGAATTTGGTATTGGAAAAGCGGGTCTGTTCAGGCTCGCTTTTTTCGTTGGGGGCAGATTGATGTTGATACAGACAGCGCAAGCGGCACTGGAAGTAGAGCTTCGCGGATCAAGTGAGCATCCTGCGGTTATTCTTATTGCCGGACTGGGGTTCCAGCTGATCGACTGGCCGGATGATTTTTGTGACAGTCTTGTGGGGGCAGGTTATCAGGTGATCCGCTTTGATAATCGTGATATCGGCTTGTCGCAAAAATTTGATGCGGCGGGTCTTCCGGACCTTGGCACCGTGATGGCGGATAAAATGGCGGGGCATATCCCTGATACACCCTATTCGTTGTCGCATATGGCGCAAGATGTTACCGGCCTGCTGGGTGCCCTTGGGATTGAAAAAGTCCATATCGTCGGTATGTCTATGGGGGGTATGATTGCCCAATTGGTGGCGGCTCATGCGCCGGGCTGCACGGCAAGTCTGACATCAATCATGTCCTCGTCATCTGATCCGGCCTTGCCTGGTCCAACTGCGCCAGCGATGCAGGTTCTGTCATCGGCTCCGCAAAGTCAGGAACGGGCTGATATTGTGGCGTTTGGTCTTGAGGTCAATGATGTGATCGGCAGTCCGTCCTTTCGCTGGCCTCGCGTGGCATTGACGCGTCATATCGAAGCATGCGTGGAACGTTCCTACAGTCCCGCAGGATATGTGCGCCAATATGCAGCGGTGATGGCGGCGCCATCGCGCAGGGAGTTGCTGGCGCAGATCACGGCCCCGACACTGGTTGTGCATGGGGATGCTGATCCGTTAGTGCCCGCAAGTTGCGGCAAAGACGTGGCCGATCATGTGCCGGATGCCCGGTTTGTACAGGTGAGCGGCATGGGGCATGATTTGTCCCCGGCCCTGTGTCAACATCTGGTCAGGATCATCATTCCGCATCTGGATAGGGCAGAGGCCTAACGAAAGGCCGGTTCGTCAAAGCTGCGAAGTTTGCGCGAATGCAGGCTTTCAATGCCGCCATCGCGCAGGGCCCGCAGGGTTTCGATACCGATGCGTAAATGCTTGGCGGTGCGGTCCTGATAGAATTTATTGGCCATACCGGGTAGCTTGATCTCGCCATGGAGCGGTTTGTCCGACACACAGAGCAAGGTGCCGTATGGCACCCGGAAGCGAAAACCGTTAGCGGCGATGGTTGCTGATTCCATATCGATGGCGATGGCCTTCGTCTGGTTGAACAATTGCGCCAGATCCTTGTGACGCAACTCCCAGTCCCGATCATCTGTGGTATAGACGGTTCCGGTTCTGAAATGCTCTTTCAGATGCTCCTTATCGGTGCCGGAGGCTTGCGCAACCGCTTCGGTCAGGGCTACCTGAATTTCGGCAATGGCGGGCAGGGGAACCGAGGGGTGAATATCTTCATCCAGCACGTGGTCTTCGCGCACATAGGCATGGGCCAGCACGTAATCACCAAGGCTCTGGGTGCGGCGCAGGCCGCCACAATGGCCGACCATCAGCCAGCAATGGGGCCGCAGCACGGCAATATGATCGGTGATGGTCTTGGCGTTGGATGGTCCCACCCCGATATTGACCAGCGTAATCCCTTCATGGCGATTGCGCACCAGATGATAGGCTGGCATTTGCGGTAAATGATGCGGTCGGGTGCCACCGGGGGGCTCGTCGGTGAGTTCGGGATTGGTGGTGATGACATTTCCCGGCTCAACAAAGGCACGGTATTCATTGCCATTTTCTACCTGATCCTTGCCATACTCGATAAATTCATCCACATAGCGCTGATAGTTTGTGAACAGCACGAAGCGCTGGAAATGACGCGGGGCAGTGCCGGTATAATGGGACAGGCGCAGCAGGGAATAATCCACCCGCTCGGCTGGAAACAGGGTCAGCGGCATGGGTTCACCGGTTATGGGGGTGCTGGTGCCATTGGCAATGGAATCGTTGATGTTGGCCAGATCGGGCATGGGGAAAATGGATTGCAACGCCTGCACATCATCGCCGGAGACATCGGAGGAGGCCTTTTCGATTACAAAAGGCAGCGGCATGGGCCGGTCGCTCAAACCGACCACAACGGGCTGATTGTGGTTTTTAAGGATCAGTTCGATCTGTTCGCGGTAATAGCTGCGGAATAGATCGGGATGGGTGAGAGTTGTTCCGAACGTACCCGCCGAATGGAGGTTGCCATAGGCCAGACGGCTATTGAGGTTGATATCCTGTGGGCCGATTTCCAGTCCGAGATAAGGGTAGTAGGCCGCATCTAGCGGGCTGGTTTTATCACCCTTTGCAAAGGCATCGAAGCGGGCTTTGACCCTGTTTATATTTTCGGTGTAAATGGCTTCGATTGCCGCAAGAGCACTGTCTGCAGTGCTGTGTTCGCTAAGGTTGGATGCGGCTCCATGTCCTGACGCCGTATTTGTCAGAAATCCGTTCATATTTTTTATCCTTTCGGTAACCCCTATTGGTTGCCGCTTGCTAATTTCATTCATTTTCCTGTTCTGTTTACCATTAATATATGACAACTCAATTAAAGAAACTATATGGCCTGCAAATTATGTTAAACAGCCTGACAGAAAGACTGTTTGAAATTCCTTATGTGACAAAAGGCCTGCGATGAGTATGACATTGGCCCCGATGGAAGGGGTGGTTGATGTATATATGCGTGATATCCTGACCCGTATCGGCGGGTTTGATCTGTGCGTATCGGAATTTGTCCGGGTCAGTAATTCTGTGCTGCCGGAATCGGCCTTTTACCGTCTGTGTCCGGAACTTCGAACGGGTGGCCGAACAGCGGCTGGTGTGCCGGTACATGTGCAGCTGATGGGCGGAGAGCCAAACTTGCTGGCGGAAAATGCCCAGCTTGTAGCCTCTTTGGGAACGCTCGGGGTTGATCTGAATTTCGGCTGTCCTGCCAAAACTGTGAACCGGCGCGATGCGGGCGCCTCTTTGTTGCAATATCCTGCCCGGCTGCATGATATTGTTGCCGCCGTCCGAAAGGCGGTGCCCTCCCATATTCCGGTCAGTGCCAAAATGCGGTTGGGGTTTTCGGATAAATCCCTGTATCTGGAAAATGCGCAAGCTATTGAAAGCGCGGGTGCTTGCAAATTGACGGTTCATGCGCGCACCAAGGCCGAAGGCTACCGTGCGCCTGCCCATTGGGAATATCTGGCTCCCATTCGCGAGTCTTTGAGCATACCCGTCGTGGCCAATGGCGAGATCTGGACATGTGAAGATTATGTTGCTTGCCGTGCGGTCAGTGGGTGCAGTGATTTCATGATCGGGCGCGGGGCCATCGCCCGCCCCAGTCTGGCGCTGGAGATACAGGACCGAACGGTTGCCAGTTATGACTGGCCCCAAATTCTGGAGCTGCTGCATTATTATGCCCGGCTGTTGCAGGAGAGGGGCGGGCCATTGCATCAATCGGGCCGGTTGAAGCAGTGGATCAAGCTGTTGGGGCGGACTTATGAGCCGTCCCGCGCCCTGTTTACCGAGATTCGCCGTCTGCAAAGTCCACAAGAAATAATACAACAGGCCGCACGGACAGTTCCCGCGACAGAGTAATATAAAAAACATCCAAAACAGACAAACAAGCTAAAAGCATATGTTTTTCCCTGTATTAGGCGTTTGTTAGTGAAGCTTTAACTACTGCTTGAGTATGTAGGGTGGGAATAAAGCAACATTACCAACCAAAATGTACGGAGTAGAAGAATGCTGAAAAAACTTTCATTGGGCCTGATAATGGGTCTGTTGGTTCTTGTCGGATCAGTGCAAGCACAAGAGAAAAAAGACATTGTTCTGTCGATGATGGAGAAAGCCGTCGCTCATTATAAAGCGGTTGGTCAGGATCAGGCGTTTAAGGATTTCAACAAGCCTGGTGAGTTCAAAAACGGTGAATATTATGTTATCGGCCAGTCTCTGACGGATGGCAAAATTATATTTGACGGTGTGAATGCCAAGCTGATTGGTAAAGACCTGACCAAGGTGAAAGATACTGATGGCAAGGTTTTTGTTCAGGAAATGCTCGATCTGGCTAAATCAGACGGTAAGGGCTGGGTTTCCTATAAATGGCCAAATCCTGCGACCAAGAAAATTGCTCAAAAATATGCCTATGTGACCCGCATTAATGACGATGTATTTTTGATCATCGGCTATTACGAGTAAAAGCTACAGCAGATATCCGGGCGGCGGCAGAGTGTAACCGACCCGGATAATTTGCTTTTGTACCAGTAAGTTAAGGGAAAAAAAATGAATTTGCAGAATATGAGCATATCAAAAAAACTGTTGATCTCACCTGCAGTTTTTGTCTTGGCATTAATTGTTTTAGGCGCGATTTCGATCTCTGGCAGTGAAAAAGATAGTGCCGTAATGCAAACTTTGAACGATCAGGCCAAGAATAAAACCGGGACTGCATTTCGGTTTGAACAAGACTTGCTGGCTTTCAATGGCGGTGTTTTTCGCTTGATATCTCAAGGAAATGCCGGTGTTGAAGAAGCTAAACTGGTTGAATTGCGTAAAAGTCTTCTGGCTGATATTGAAAAATCTGACAAAGGGCTGAAGGCTTTCGTTGAGTCTGGTAGCTTTTCGGATGCTGAGCTTGAATTACTGACCAAAGTGGATAAACAGTTTGATTCCTATATTGAAGATGCTCTCGGCGTCATTGATATGACGGAAATAGATGGCAGTACGGCTGTGGTCTTGATGATTGGTGCTGATGAGAAATTCAATAGCCTGTATAAAAGTATTGATGAGTTTGTAACCCTTTGGCAGGCGGACGGTGATGCCTTGTTTGTGGCGGCAGTCGATTCGGCAGAATCAGGTGTTCGTCTGTTTATCGCCATTGGCGTTATTTCACTGCTAATTGCGGGGGCGATTACCTTCTGGGTAACCGGAATGATCAAGAAACCTATTCAGGCGCTGACATCTGCGATGACCGAATTGTCCGGTGGTAATAATGATGTGGATGTTCCGTCTGCTGAAGAGAAAAATGAAATTGGTGAAATGGCACGGGCCGTTCTGGTGTTTAAGGAAAATGCCATTGAACAGGAGCGCTTGAAAATAGAAGCCCAACGCCATGCTGAAGAAGAAGCCCTGCGTGAACAGCAAGCAAGAGAAGAAGAAGAACGCCGGGCGTCTGCGGAACGTGAACGTGAACAGCGCGAGATGGCCGAGAAACAGGCGCAAGCTGAAAAAGTTTCCGCCTTGATTGCAGGCTTTGAAAGCAAGGTATCGAACGTTCTGGAAACCGTTGCGCTGGCAACGCGTGAATTGCAGGCAACAGCAGATTCCATGACAACGACCGCCGGTAGCTCGCAAGAGCTGGCCGAAGGTGTGGCGGCGTCGTCGAACGAAGCCTCGCAAAATGTGCAAACTGTTGCGGCAGCAGCCGAAGAGCTGACATCATCCATTAACGAGATTAGCCGTCAGGTACAGCAAGCCAATGAAGTGTCTGAAAAGGCAGTTATTGAAGCAGATAAAAGCACAACATCGGTATCGGCCCTGGCCGAGACCGCCAAGAAGATCAGTGAAGTGGTTGAAATGATCAACGACATTGCCGGTCAGACTAACCTGTTGGCCTTGAACGCAACCATTGAAGCGGCGCGGGCAGGGGACGCCGGTAAAGGCTTTGCTGTTGTGGCCTCGGAAGTGAAAAGTCTTGCCAATCAAACGGCAAAAGCCACCGAAGAAATTGCCCAGCAAATTGACGATATGCAGAACGCAACTGACAGCGCGGTGACGGCTATTGGCAACATTGACGATGTGATCACCAGTATTCGCCAGTCAACGGTGGGAATTTCTTCTGCTATTGAAGAGCAAAGTGCGGCGACCAACGAGATTTCACGCAATGTTCAGGAAGCCTCTAACGGCACCAGTGAAGTTTCAAGTAAAATCGGTACTGTATCTGCAAAAGCCAGTGAAACCGGTGCGGCTGCGGGAGAGGTTCAATCTGCCTCTTCCCGTCTTGACGAGTTGGCCCGCCAATTGAAAACAGATATCGAGAGCTTCTTGCAGGATGTGCGTGCAGCCTGATAACGGTATGTGATTAATTTTAAGCCCGGTGCGAAAATCTCGCACCGGGCTTTTTTATGCGGTATGGGCGTGGAATTTTTCAGGGACAAGGCTGGCGGGCAAGGCGATGGGCCGGGCGCGCAGATATTCGCCCATGGTTTTAGCCTGCCCGTCAAGGCGATCATTGGCGGCGATACCGTCCCCCAATATGCCGTAAATCATAAAATTAACGGCGAGAATGTTGGGGAAATCAAAGCGCTTGATTTCGAACGGGGCCAGATCAGGCAGCAATTCTTTTAGTTTTTCAGCTGTCAGTTCGTGATAGAGCCATGAATAGGCGGCGGCGTCTTTGGCCCAGACACCGAGATTGGCAGCCCCGCCCTTGTCGCCAGACCGGGTGCCGAAGATGCGCCCGAACGGAACGGTTATGGTGTTGTTGGTCGGCGGGGGTGCAATTACAGGGATACTGCCTTGAACGCCGGTTTTCCCCAGACCCAGCATACTGGCGGGCTGTATGTCAGTGATGGTCCCGTTTAAATGTATTTTTTCACTGATATGGCGGCTGGAAATCAGGGTTGGCCAGTGACGAACGAACGGTTTTGCGCCGCCCGGCGCGTTTCGTCCGCAAAAGCCGGGATAGCTGGCCAGCGCCAGTTCAATGACTTTGGCAGAAAAAATACGCCCGACACGCTTGGCATCCGCCGACTTAACCGAGATGCGCAAGCTGGCAAAAGCCTGTTCGTTGCGAACGGCATCAGCTTTATCGCTACGGATCATATCAATGGAGACGGCATCGAATTTTTCCTGTCCGCCGACCAGTCTGAATAATTCATCGGTAAATATTTTGGCTTTTTCTTCAATATCAAGGCCGGTGAGCAGCAACTCCATATCATTGCGGTATCCCCCGAGCATATTCATGCAGACCTTGTGACTGTCTGGCGGAGGGCTGCCTTTGCAGCCGCTTACCCGCACCCTGTCTGGACCGGCCTGTTCGATGTGAAGGCTATCAAAATGGCCGACCACATCGGGGTTTTTATAGGCCGGATCATTTATTTCATATAGTAATTGCGCGGTGACAGTACCCACAGATACCAGCCCGCCAGTGTCTGGATGTTTGGTGAGGGTAAAGCTGCCATCGCGCTGCAGTTCCACAAGCGGGTAGCCCATATTGTGAAAGCTGGGCACTTCTTCAAAAAACGCATAATTGCCCCCACAAACCTGTGTGCCACATTCGATCAGGTGCCCTGCGGCCAGCGCGCCTGCCAGCGCATCAAAATCATCACGGGCCCAGTTGAACTTCCAGGCAGCAGGTCCGATGACCAGCGCGGCATCGGTGATGCGCGGGGCGATAACCACGTCTGCTCCTTGATCAAGGGCGCATTTGATCCCCCATCCTCCCAGATAGGCATTTGCTGTTGCAGGTTGTCCGTTTACAGTGTCAAGGGGCTGGCCTGTGTCCATATTTATAAAGGCCTCGCCTGTTTTTGCCAGCTCAGAGAGGCGGGGTATCAGATCATCGCCATCAATATGGGCAACTTTGCAGTCAAGACCCAGTTCGGCGGCGATAGCTTCAATGGCACGGGCCATGCCTTCGGGATTGAGGCCGCCAGCATTACTGACAATTTTGATGCCTTTTTGCAAGCAGGGCTCAAGAATATCTTTCACCTGTTTGAGGAAGGTTCCCACATAGCCTTGAGAAGGATCCTGTTGCTTCTTGGCATAGAGGATCGATAACGTCAGTTCGGCCAGATAGTCGCCGGTGAGAACATCAATGGGCCCTCCTGTCACCATGTCTTTGGCGGCCTCAAGTTTATCGCCATAAAATCCGCTGCAATTGGCGATACGGATGGTATCTGTCTGTTGATTCGACATGTTGGCCCCGTCTTATTGTTTGTTTTTTACAGAGACTATAACAGGCAGGGGGCTTGGGGCAACAAAATCGATATATGGCCCGTTTTTATGAGAGGGCACTCTGGTAAAGAATACCGGCAATGAGCGAGCCAGAGACGGCAAAGCCCAGATAGAGCACAAACAGTTTTGGTTTGACCAGTGACCAGATGGCAATGGCGGCGGGAATGCTGGTAACGCTGCCCGCCAGCATAAAGGTAAGGGCGGTTGCCGGAGACATGCCCAGATCCATCAGGCCGCGCACGAGCGGTATGGCCGCATAGCCGTTCATATAGGCCGGAATTCCGATAAGGGCGGCCAAGGGCATGGCAAAGACATTCTCGCTGCCAAGTAACGGAGTGACTGTATCCGCTGGAATGTAAGAGATCATCAGGCTTTCAAGCAGAAAGGCAAAAGATAACCAGCGCCCCAGAAACCAGATAGTTTGCCGGGCTTCTGTCCAGAACAGGGTGTTTCGATGTGGATTTTTCCAGAAAGTCCAATGGATGTTTGCCTGCTCCTTGACGGCAGTTTGACAAGACGGCATGGCAATGCCCTTGAGGGCATTTTGTAGCAGCCCGGCTTTTGACAGCGCCAGAGTGACATAGCCCGCAAATAGTCCCATACCAATGGCTGCGGCGGTTTTAACGAGGGTGAATTCAAGCCCCAGACCGGCAGCGGTCAGCACGAACATTTCCGGGTCCATGATCGGAGAAGCGATGCAAAAGGCAAGGACGGCAGCAATGGGGACTCCGCTGGCCAATAATCCGGCCACCAGCGGAATTACCCCGCAAGAGCAGAAGGGAGACAGGGCCCCGAAGATGGAGGCGACAAAAATAGCACGCGCAGGATTACCTTCAAAGGCGCGGGCGACAACCTGATCGGCGCCGGATGCCTTGAGAAAGGCGGCTATTCCCACGGACAGGAGCAGAAAAGGAGAGATTTTAAAAAGGGATATACCGGTAAATTTAATATGGCCGAGGGTCTGTTCGGGTACCGTTACGCTCAAAACCAGAATGACAGCTGCAATGCCGAGAATGGGCACACTGATCCGGTCGATAGCGGTACGAAAGGCATTGAGAATTGAGTCGGTCGGTTTTTGGGGGTCGGAACAACAACTGGCTTCGGGAGAAGATGAAATATTATTCATAATTACGGGTCCATATCCGGGCTTGGTTGATCTATGCAGCATTCGTCTTGCAGTAAGATGAGGACAGAATTGAGAGCCGCTAGATCAGCGTGGCATAATACGCTACGGCCTTTTTTTTCTTGCGAGACAAGTTTTGCACCAACTAACCCTTTGAGGTGAAAGGCCAAGGTTGAGGCGGGCAAAGAAAGTGTATCGCCGATCTGACCAATGGGCAGGCCGGCTGGCTCTGCTTTTATCAAAAGGCGGAAAATTTCAAGCCGGGTTTCGTTGCCAAGTTCGGCCAGTATATGGGCAATTTCTGAGTTGTTCATATATGCACTATATCCCGTCAATATTAATAAAACAACTATAAAACTAGTTATATAGTTATTTTTGGGTAGGTTTTGTTAATAATGTCTTAAAAAAACCGGTATTTGGACAATTTTTCGGTTGCTAAGTAAGGCTGGCGGACGGCACTCTAAGAGCAGTGAAATAATGTAGATGCCGTTTTGGGAGAAGCGGTTTCTAATAACAAACAAGGGAGACGGAAAATGGTTAAAAGCAAAATGTTAACGGCCGGTGTGTTTGGCTTGTCTTTGCTGGCATCAGTAGCGGCAATTGCGGAACCTGTTAAGGTTGGCATGATTACAACCCTGTCCGGCGGCGGGTCCGGCCTTGGTGTTGCGGTGCGTGACGGCTTTATGCTGGCGGTAAAGCAGGCAGGGAACAAGGACCTGAGTGTTGTTATTGAAGATGATGCCCGCAAGCCCGGCCTTGCCGTGCAAATTGCTGATAAAATGATCCAGAGCGAAAAAGTGGATATTCTGACCGGTATCATCTGGTCCAATCTTGCCTTGGCCGTTGTGCCGGGCGCGGTTGCCCAGGATAAAATCTATATTTCACCAAATGCCGGTCCGAGTCAGTTGGCGGGTAAGGGATGTAATGCGAACTATTTCAATGTCTCGTTCCAGAACGATAACCTGTCAGAAGCGATGGGTGCCTATGCATCCAGCAACGGCTTTAAAAATTCGTTCATTATGGCGCCGAACTATCCGGCTGGTAAGGATATGCTTAAAGGCTACAAGCGCTATTACAAAGGCAAGTTGGCCGGTGAAGTTTACACCAAACTTGGCCAGAAAGATTATGCTGCCGAGATAGCCCAAATCCGGGCATCCGGTGCCGACAATGTGTATTTCTTCCTGCCGGGCGGTATGGGCATTGCCTTTATGAAGCAATATGCCCAGTCTGGTGTGAAAATTCCGGTAACCGGTCCTGCTTTCTCGTTTGATCAGGGAATTCTCAAAGCGGTCGGCGCCGCTGCTCTGGGTGTTAAAAATACATCCCACTGGTCAAAAGACCTGAAATTTGCTGCCAACAAGAAATTTGTTGAAAGCTTCAAAGCTGAATATGGCCGCTTGCCTTCTTTGTATGCGGTTCAGGGTTTTGATACAGCGAACCTGATTCTGTCTGCCATGTCAAAAGCCAGCATCAAGGACAAGGACGCGTTCCGGGCGGCTTTGAAAGAGCTGGATATCAAGTCTCCGCGCGGGCCATTGAAATTTGGTAATAACCAACATTTGATCCAGACCATTTATGTGCGTGAAGTGATCAAAGAAGGGGATGTTTATACCAATAAAATTGATAGCATTGCTGTCAAGGACCTTCAGGATTCCTATGCATCACAATGTAAATTGTAAGCTTTAACACCTGATTTTGAGGTGCGGTTCCGCCGCACCTCTTCTTTTATCAATTTTCGAGATTTCTCACGTATGACGGTGATGCTTTTTATCGAGCAATTGCTCAACGGGTTGCAGTTCGGCTTGATGCTGTTTCTGGCGGCGGCGGGCTTGACGTTGGTATTCGGCGTAATGGGGCTGATTAATCTGGCCCATGGTTCCCTCTTTATGGTCGGGGCTTTTGCCTGTGCTGCCGTTGCCAGCTATACCGGATCGTTCTGGCTCGGCCTCGGGGCCAGTATTCTGGTAGCTGCCGCTGTTGGGGCCATTGTCGAAATGCTGGTCATTCGAAAACTGTATACGCGCGATCATCTGGATCAGGTGTTGGCAACCTTTGCCCTTATCTTGATTTTTTCCGAGGGAACCCGCTGGATTTTTGGCTCTTTTCCCCTGTTTTTGGATGTCCCGGAAATTTTGTCGGGCCCGGTGACACTGCCGGGTGGCTTGCAATATTCGATCTATCGGTTGGCGATTATTGCCGCAGGGCTTGGCGTCGCGGTTGGCCTTTATGTTCTGATTACCAAAACCCGCCTTGGCATTCGCATTCGGGCGGGCGAATCCGACCGGGCGATGATTGCGGCATTGGGCATTGATATTCGCCGCCTTTATACAATTGTCTTTGCACTGGGGGCCGGCCTTGCCGGCCTTGCCGGTGCGCTGGTCGGTGCCTTGCAATCGGTGCAGGTCGGAATGGGGGAACCTGTTCTTATTCTGGCTTTTGTGGTGATCGTGATCGGCGGAATTGGATCGATCAAGGGGGCGCTGCTGGGTTCTTTACTGGTGGGGGTTGTCGATACCATGGGCCGGTTCTTGCTACCGAGTTTGTTCAAGTTGTTTATGGATCCGTCTCAGGCAACGTCGGTGGGCTCTGCGCTCGCCTCCATGTTGATCTATATCGTGATGGCGATGGTTCTTGTTGTTAAACCCAAGGGATTATTTGCCCCCAATGTTTAAATTTTCGCGTGAAAGCCTGTTGAACGGAATTCTGACGCTGGTGTTACTGGTTGTGCCTTTTATCGCCTTGTCATTGGACGAGCCGTTTTATGTCACTCTTGCCACCCGGGTCGTTATTTATGCGCTGGCAGGGGTAGGGCTTAACTTCGCCCTTGGGCTTGGGGGACTGGTCTCGTTTGGTCACGCGGCATTTTTTGGTATTGGCGGGTATGCAGCCGGTATTCTGGCTAGCAGTGCGCTGAATTACGAACCCATATTTACCAGCCCGTTCGAGGTGAACGGAACAACGCAGATGCTGATTATCTGGGTGGTGGCAATGATTGCGAGCGGCCTGGCAGCCTTGGTAATCGGGCTGTTCAGCCTGCGCACGTCCGGCGTCTATTTTATTATGATCACGTTGGCATTTGCCCAGATGGTCTATTATTTTGCCATTTCATGGCCTGCCTATGGGGGTGAGGATGGGCTATCGATCTATGTGCGGGACAAATTCCCCGGGGTTAATACACTGGTTCCGATCAATTTTTTCCTGATTGTTTTTGTTCTTCTGATGCTGGTTATTTTTCTGATGGCGCTGTTCAGAAACTCGCGCTTTGGAGCGGCCTTGCAGGCAGCGCGGCAAAATGAAGACCGGTTATCGGCGGTGGGGATCAATCCGTTTAAAATCCGGCTGACCGCCTTTGTAATCTCGGCGATGGTGACAGGCCTTGCCGGTGCGTTGTTCGCTGATTTGAACCGTTTTGTCAGCCCCAGCATGCTGACTTGGCAGATGTCCGGTGAGTTGCTGATATTTGTTATTCTGGGTGGTGTGGGCCGCCTGTTCGGGCCGGTGGCGGGGGCAGCTTTATTCATTTTATTCGAGTTTTTGTTTGGCGGCCTGACCGAACACTGGATGTTCTTCCTTGGCCTTGTGTTACTGGCGGTGGTGTTGTTTGCCCGCGGTGGCCTGATCGGGGCGATTGCCGGAAAGGTGCGTTATGACTGAGCCGGTTCTGGAACTACGGAATTTGCGTAAAACCTTTGGGGCCTTGCGGGCAACGGATGATGTCTCTTTGACCTTGATGTCGGGTGAAATCCATGCGCTGATCGGCCCGAACGGGGCGGGTAAATCCACATTGATCAAGCAGATATCCGGCGAGTTTCCCCCCGATGCGGGCAGCATTCATTTTCTAGGCACCGATCTGGCAGGGGTGAGTGTCGCGGCACGGGCGCGTATGGGGCTGGGGCGAACCTTTCAGGTTTCGTCACTGGCGCTTGAGTTTTCGGCCTTGCGCAACGTGATGCTGGCGGTTCAGTCCATGGCGGGGTCGAGTTTCCATTTCTTCAAACCGGTAATGAAAGACACCGCCCTTGTGGATACGGCGATGGCGGTGCTGGACAAGGTGGCGATGCAGGACCGGGCTCATATTCCAGCCGCAGAATTATCCCATGGGGAACGCCGCAAGCTGGAGATGGCCATTGCGCTGGCGTTGGCGCCCAAAGCTTTCATTCTCGATGAGCCGATGGCCGGTATGGGGCCGGAAGGGTCAAAAGCCCTGACCGGATTTCTGGACGAGTTGCGCCACAGAGCGCCGATCTTGCTGGTAGAACATGATATGGATGCGGTCTTTGCGCTGGCAGATCGTATCTCGGTGCTGGTTTACGGGCAGATTGTGGCAACCGGAACGGTTGACGAGATACGATCAAATCCCAAAGTACGTGAAGCCTATCTGGGCGAGGAGGACGCATGAGCGCCTTACTTGAAGTCTCCGATATCGAGACATTTTACGGGCCCTCACAGGCTTTGTTCGGGGTAAGCCTGACGATTGGGCGCGGAGAAGTCGTGGCCCTGATGGGGCGCAATGGCATGGGTAAAAGCACAACTATTTCCTCCATTTGCGGGCTAGAGGCATATGTGCGCGGCACAATCGTTTTTGATGGCACTGATCTGGGGAATTTGCCATCCTACAAGACGGCACGTCTGGGGGTTGGACTTGTGCCCGAGGGGCGACGCTGTTTTCCAAATTTAACCGTTTATGAGAATTTGATTGCGGCGGCGCGGCCCGGCGCATGGGATTTCAAACGGGTTTGTGAGTTGTTCCCGCGGCTGGCCGAGCGACGGGGGCAATATGCCAACACCCTGTCTGGCGGTGAACAGCAAATGCTGGCCGTGGGGCGGGCGCTGATGACCAACCCATCCTTACTTATTCTTGATGAGGCGACCGAGGGCCTGGCACCGGTGATCCGCACTGAAATCTGGCAGGCCATTCGCACCTTGAAAGGCGAAGGGCAGGCGATTTTGCTGGTAGATAAAACCCTGAAAGAGCTAAAACCGGTTGCCGATAAATGCGTTATTCTGGAAAAAGGCAAAACAGTCTGGACCGGAACGTCGGGTCAGCTTACCTCTGATATTGAAAACAGATATCTGGGTGTTTAGGGTTAGCCCCTAAAACCAGGCCAGTGTTGTGGCGGTGACAATAGCATAGCGGACAAATTTACCGATCGTGACCAGAACAAGAAAGGGTATGATCGGGACGCGCAACAATCCGGCGATCACCGTTAGCGGGTCTCCGATGACCGGTGCCCAAGCCAGCAGCATTGACCAGATACCGTATTTTGAAAACCATTTATGGGCCTTGTCAATTTGCCGGGGTGATGCGGGAAACCATCTGCGGTGCTGAAAAGACATGAGGAATGCTCCCATATACCAGTTGAGTAACGAGCCGAGTACATTGCCGAATGTGGCGATGAGCAGCAAGGCAACAGGGTCTTCTTTTCCCAGCAGGAGAAGGCTGACCAGAACCGCTTCGGAGGCACCGGGGAGCAGGGTGGCAGACAGGAAAGCGGTGACGCCCAGTCCAAAAATTTCGGTCACTCATATGTCCAATCGGCAATAAACAGATACTATACGAACAGGAAAATCCCGCTAAAGCCGGCAATTGTCAAGCCCAGACGCCAGTGCAGGGCAAAGGGAGCAATGATACCATAGGATATTGCTGTGAGTCCGGCCCCGACCTTGATAAACACCAGAAGGGCGATCAGCGGGTTTGCAGCCAGATCAATCAGGGCGGGGTTGGCAATCATTGACAAGGGAATGATATAGAGCCCCAGACCGAGCGCCATTGCATAAATGGATACCTTGAGCCAGTTTTCCCCGACCATACCGGCAGCAATGAAGACGGCCCCGCAAACCGGCGGGGTTATGGTGGAGAGCAGGGCAAACCAGAACACAAACAGATGGGTGAGTAACGGGTCGAGCCCCAGCCGTTGCAACGCAGGGCCTGCCACCGAGACCGAAATCACATAGGCGGCAGTGGTAGGCACTTCCATCCCCAGAACAAGGCAGGCGGCGGCAGTGAGAAAAAGCGCGGGCCATAACAGCTGTCCCGAGCCTGACAAGATCAGTGAGGTAATTTTAACCCCGAGGCCGGTTGCCCCCAAGACACCGATAACAATGGAGGCGCAGAGAATGATCGAGGCGATCATGGCAATTTGTTTGCCGGTATTGATAAAAGCATCTCCCAGCCGTTTGGCGGTGCGTTTAAGGCTGAGTGTCAGGCGGGCATCAAAAAACAGCAGGATAAAGGCTGCGAGTATGGCGGATGCTGCGGCATATTGCGGGGTGGTGCCGGCGATGAACATGCGTTCCATCAGGACAAGGAAAGGAATGGCAAAAAAACCGGTGGTGATAATTACGTCCCGCCGCGCCGGTTGTTGGTCCGCCGGCAGGCTTTTTAGATCATGCCGATAGGAAAAGGCATTGATCCCCACCCAGACAGTAATGAAATACAGCAAGGCAGGCAGCAAGGCCGCCGCCATAATACCGGTATAGGGAATGCCGGTTAGCTCTACCATGACAAAGGCCCCTGCCCCCATCAAGGGGGGCATGATCTGTCCGCCTGATGAGGCTACGGCTTCAACCGCACCGGCAAAGGCTTTGGGATAGCCGAGGCGGGTCATGGCAGGGAGGGTGATGGCACCGGTTGAGGCGACATTGGCTGATGCTGATCCTGAAATGGAGCCGAACAGCGCTGATGATAAAGTGGAGACTTTGGCCGCTCCGCCTTTAAGCCGTCCGGCGGCGGCTGTGGCGATATTCATAAATCCCTGTCCCGCTTCACCGGCGTTGAGAACCGCCCCCATAATAACGAAAATCGCAACGATGGAGACAGATATACCTGTCAGTTTCCCCCAGATGCCGCCCTCGGCAATGGTCAGGGTTCCCAGAAAACTGTTAAGAGGGATTTCCGGATGCCCGAACTCTCCGGGTAGATACTGGCCCAAAAATCCATATATCAGGGCAATCAGTGCGACCAGTGGCAAGGGCCAGCCAACAGATCGCCGGGCCATTTCAAGGGTTACGATAATCAGGGTAGCGCCAATCACAACCTGAAGGTTGCTTTCCAGATATCCGTATTGATCGGACAGGGCGGCTTCGTTCAATGCTATATAGAAACTGGCGGCAAGTCCTACGATTGTAAAAAATGCGCCGGAGATGCGTTGCCACGGGGTTTGGGCCGTGAATAGAAACACCCAGGGTAGCGCTAGCGCCATATGTAGCGGGCGAGAGATCAGATTGGGCACAAGGCCCGAAAAAACCAGACCCAGATGAAAGGTAACGGAGACGGCACCAAGGACCATCCAGACAAGGCGCGTTGGTGCCGTCATTTATTTTACTCGCAGGTTACTGGGCAGAGGCTGGCAGGGCGATGTTTTTCTCTTTGTAATATTTGATCGCGCCGGGATGGATTTTACCGGTGATATTCTTCAGCATTTTGGCTGATACACCGTTCCACCATGGATTGTCAGTACCCATTTTGGCTTTTTGCTCCCAATAGGTTTTGGTAAGCTCGTAGGCGGTGGCATTATTCATATTGGTCGTTGTATAGGCGACAACCGGCAGGGATGTGGTGGTGATATCGTTCTCCACTCCGGCATAGGTGCCACCTGGAATAACCAGTTTTGTGCGTTTGGTTTTTTTGATCTGTGCATCACTGAGAGACAATATCTTGACACCTGTGCCGGCAGCAGCCTCGATGACGTTGGGGGCAGGGTACGAGCCGGCGGTAACAAAACCGTCGATCTGCTTGTTCTTGAGGGCAGGCACAGCATTGGACAGTTCCACATTGGCAAGATTTACTTTGCCGTCAAGGCCGAACAGTTTCAGATATTTGGCGCCTTCGCGAGCCCCGAACGAGCCTTTACCGATCAGGATGCTTTTGCCTTCAAGGTCAGCAAAGCTGTTGATGCCGCTGTCACTGCGAACAACAAAATGCATAGTTAGTGATGGAATGGGAAACAGAGCGCGGATGTTGGCGAATTTGGGGTTGGTCTTGCCCTTGAACATGGCTTTGCCCGCGAGCGCCAGTTTCACCAGCACCGGCGGTGTGGTGAACACATAGTTGCCGGGGCGCACGGCGGCTTCCTTGACATTTTGAACAGAGCCCTGACTTTCTTCAACGGTCAGGATAATGTCACCGTTTGATCCGGCTTTCACAGCTTCGGCAATTTGGACGGCCATCTGGTAGTAAGACGAGGTGCTTTTGGCTGACTTGTAAGTGACGCGGGTTTCGGCTTGTACGGTTGCCGCAAACATAACCGAGCCGGCAATTGTGGCCACAGACAATTTTTTAACTATGTTCATAAATGTCATAAGACATATCTCCCTGATATTTGTTTGATTCTCTAGTATTATTTTATGCGTGCATCATTCCCTATTTTGTTGGGAAATTCAAGCATATCGATTTATATCAAACAAGTTTTCAGAGCTTGAAAAAGACGAAAAAAAACCGCGCAAACCGCGAAGCGCGGGCGAGGTGAGAAAAGAGGGTGCCTCCAACCGAAGTTGGAGGCCGATCTGTCGGTATTAGCCGGTTACAGAAAGTTCTTCAGCAGAAGATTTTCCGTTACGACCAGGAACGAGTTCGTAAGAAACTTTTGCGCCTTCAGCAAGTGAAGTCAGACCTGCTTTTTCAACAGCAGAAATATGAACGAACGCATCAGCAGAACCATCATCTGGTTCAATGAAGCCGTAACCTTTTGTGGCATTAAACCACTTAACAGTACCTGTAGCCATTATTAGTCTCCTTAACAGCAGTGATGCTTTGCCCTGAATGCTCAATGCGAACAGCCAAAACGCAGCGTATTGAAACGATCACATTGTCAGGCGACAACTCGGCTTTTCTAGGTAGATCGGCCAGGTAGGTCATATCGAATGTAACACGTGAATAGTTTATTTAGACTCCTCATCGAATATGTCAACAGGAGTTAGGCTAATATTAGTCAAATAAAATGGTATTTTTGCTGCATTTGCGAAAAAAACGATAGGGCGGGGCCTGTTTGAGGCCCTTCAACTGTTGACAGTCAAGGGATGGAGCTATAGGTAGCCGCATCACATATTAGATACCTACAAATATTTGGAAAGCAGGAAATAATGAGCAAATTTGAGGATTTGGGCCTGAATAAGTCTCTTCTTCGCGCTCTTGAGGACGAGGGGTACGAAAAAATGACCCCGATTCAAAGTCAGGCTATTCCGGATATTCTGAACGGGGCCGATCTTATAGGCATTGCACAAACAGGGACTGGAAAAACAGCTGCTTTTTCCGTTCCGATCATCCAGCATCTGGTAAAAGGCGAAGGAAAACGGGTTGCAAAGACAGCCCGGTCACTGATTCTTGCGCCAACCCGCGAGTTGGCCGTGCAGATTTCCGATAATGTAAAGGCCTATTCGCAGCATATGCATTTGCGAACAGCGCTGGTCTATGGCGGTGCTTCTTCGAAAAGTCAGATCAAGGCGGTGGCGGGCGGTGTTGACATTCTGATTGCAACGCCGGGGCGACTTCTTGATCTGACAAATCAGGGGTATATTATCCTGTCCGAAGTTGAAATTCTGGTGCTTGATGAGGCGGACCGGATGCTTGATATGGGCTTTATTCGCGACATCCAGAAAATTGTCGCGCGCCTGCCTAAAGTTCGCCAGACGGTATTTTTCTCGGCGACCATGCCAAAGGCGGTCGAAAAACTGGCCAACAGCATTTTGACAAAACCTAAACGGGTTGAAGTGGCGCCCGCCTCGACAACAGCCGAAAAGGTGGAGCAGCATGTGCTGTTTGTCCCCAAAGCCAATAAAAGAGCCTTGTTGGCCCATATTCTGAAGAACAAGGCGATTGAACGGGTTCTTATTTTCACGCGCACCAAGCACGGGGCCAACCGGGTGGCGCGCAATCTGGAGCAGTTGGGTGTTTCTTCGGCGGCCATTCATGGCAACAAATCACAAAATGCCCGCCAAAAGGCCTTGAACGAGTTTCGGGCCGGTGAGATCAGGGCGCTGGTGGCGACAGATGTAGCCGCCCGGGGGATCGATGTGGAAGGGGTTACCCACGTGATCAATTTCGATCTGCCAAACGAGCCTGAAAGCTATGTGCACCGGATTGGCCGCACGGCTCGTGCCGGTGCGGCTGGCGTATCCTTGTCATTTTGTGACCATGAAGAGCGTCCCTATTTGCGCGATATCGAGAAAATTATCCGTCAGGAAATCCCAACAATGGAAGACCATCCTTTCCATCAGGAAGGAATGGAGCTGCATAATAATGGCGCAGGGACTGCCAAAGACGCTGAAAAACCTGCCAGACCCGCGCGGTCTTCACGGCCCCGGTCAAATTCGGGGAAGAACAAACCGAACCGGCGGGGTGATCAATCCCAGTCATCTCAGCGATCAAAACCGCAGCAGGCGAAGGCGGGTGCCGGCGGACAGCGGAAAGGCCGTCCGGGTAAAAAAGGCTCTCGATCCGGTAGCAGGTCGGACAGCCGTTAATTTCGACATAAAAAAAGCGGCCCGAAAGAGCCGCTTTTTTATTTGGTCAAAACTGATTTCAAGCAGCTTGTGCTTCTTTGCGCTTACGGCGCCAGCCAACCAGCCCCATAACGGCAAGTCCAGCACCATAAAGGGGCAAGGCCGCAGGCAGGGGAACGGCAGAAATAGCGGCCACAGAATAGTCATTGCGGCCAAGCCCGTCACCGGGATTGTAATCAGGGGCCATAAAGGACAACCAGGTTGTTGTTATTCTGGGTAATAGTGCCATAAACAAGTACCCGCTATCGCCAGTTGGTGTCTCGTTTGCATCCGAGAAAAATTCCATGGAACCGCCATCATAGCTGACAAGGGCTTTTTCCTGACCATTGCCGTTAGCTTGTGAGAACAGGTCAAGGAAGTAAATGGCATCCAGCGTAACGGCTGCGCCAAAATCAATACGAATGGATTCTTGCGTGCCGCCGGAAATTTCATCATCCCTAACGCCCAGACCGTCAAGTTCACAAGCAAGAGCAGTCCCGTCACATGTGGAGCCGTCTTGTGGCGGGTTCCATGTCAGTGCACCGCCGGTTGTTGAAATGGTTGCGGTTGTGCCAGCGAACGCAACCTGACCACTGGTTGGCGCCTGCACGGCGGCCTGCACAGCAGTGCTGGTGAAATCAAGAAGTGTTGAGGCTTGCGCACTTGTGGCCGCAAGGCCTAAAGCCAGAAAGCTGACACTGGTTACTGTTGCGAGTTTTTTGAACATTTTACTACTCCCCTGTATTATGGTGTAGAAGCCCTAACGAAAGGGCAGCAGAATTTCAGGATAAATACTCGTATATTTTATCGGAAATGTACATTCAGCACTGTATTGGATGTATGTTTTTTTCATTAAATACAACTTTAAGTATGTATTTTTAATGGAGCGCAACCAGCGTTTACATTTTATTAACTATACTCGATATCCGTGGGGACGGATGCGGTAAATTTTTCCTGGTTCGCAGCCGAATCGCATGAATTTGACTAAATCTCTATGATCGGCGGGTTTTTCAACATAAAGCCACATATATTGTGTTTTTCTGTTGACGGTTATGGCGTCCTGCCGTTCAATTAAGCTCTTGTATGGGGGGCGTCATTGTCAGAACTGATTTCCAGAATCAAAGCACTTGACTGTTGGCACGGAGACGTGACCCCGCAGCCGCTGGCGGGTGGAATTACAAACCTGAATTTTAGTGTTAAAGATAACAATGAGATGTTTGTGGTTCGGGCCGGAGACGATATTCCCCTGCATCATGTCATGCGCTTTAACGAACGTGCCGCCGGTCAGGCAGCGTTTGAAGCCGGTCTTTCTCCTGAAATTGTCCATAGCGTGCCGGGAATGATGGTGATCCGTTTTATTGACGGAAAAACCCTGAGTGCAGCGGATATTCAAAATCCTGATATGCTGCAACGGCTGGTGCCGGTTTTACGCCGCTGTCATCAGGACATTCCGCGATATTTGCGGGGCCCTGTTTTATCCTTCTGGGTGTTCCATATTTTGCAAGATTACGCCCGAACCATCGAGCGTGGAGAAGGCCGTTTACGCGCAGAACTTCCCGATCTGATCGCACAGGCGAACAGATTGGAAGCAGCTGTCGGGCCGGTTGATCTGGTGTTCGGACATAATGATTTGCTGGCGTCCAACTTTATGGATAACGGGGATAAAATCTGGCTGATCGATTGGGATTATGCCGGTTTTAACAGCCCATTGTTTGATCTGGGCGGGCTGGCTTCCAACAACGACCTGACGGTGGATCAAGAGGCATGGTTGCTGGAAAACTACTTCGAGGCACCGTTACGGGACGCGCTTTGGCAGCGATATAACGCCATGAAATGTGCGTCCTTGCTGCGCGAGAGTTTGTGGTCAATGGTGTCTGAAATCCATTCAGAGCTGGACTTTGACTATCAGGCCTATACCGAGACAAATTTACGCGCCTATAAAGCGTCCTATCAGAATTTTTTAAACATGTGAGCGAGCGAGATGGCAGACCTTCCCAAAACAGCAAAAATTGTGGTGATCGGCGGCGGTATTATCGGATGCTCGGTTGCCTATCACCTGGCAAAGGCTGGAATAACAGATACAGTTTTGCTCGAGCGCAAAAAACTGACATCGGGCACCACCTTTCATGCGGCAGGGCTGGTCGGGCAGTTGCGATCAAGTGCCAATATCACCCAGTTGCTGGGCTATTCCGTTGATCTGTATGACCGGCTGGAGGCGGAAACCGGTCTTGGCACCGGTTGGAAAATGAACGGGGGTTTGCGCCTTGCCTGTAATGAAGAGCGCTGGACAGAGGTAAAGCGCCAGGCGACAACGGCCCACTCCTTCGGTCTGGAAATGCAATTGCTGACACCTAAAGAGGCGCAAGATTTGTGGCCGTTGATGGATGTGAGCGATGTGGTGGGTGCCGCGTTTTTACCAACAGACGGACAAGCCAACCCGTCCGATATCACGCAAGCACTGGCCAAGGGTGCCCGCGCTGCCGGTGCGACAATTCTCGAAGATGTCAAGGTAACTGCGATTGTGGTCGAAGAGGGTGTGATCAAAGGTGTGCAAACCGATCAGGGAATGATTGACTGCGAGAAGGTTATTTGTTGTGCGGGGCAATGGAGCCGTGATCTGGCGGCCACTGTCGGGGTAAATGTGCCGCTGGTGCCGGTTGAGCATCAATATATGGTGACCGAACCCATCGAAGGCATTACCCGCGATCTGCCCACATTGCGTGATCCCGATCGTCTGACCTATTACAAGGAAGAAGTGGGTGGTCTGGTTATGGGTGGCTACGAGCATAACCCGATTCCCTGGGCCATGGACGGTATTCCCAAAGGCTTTCATTATACGCTGCTCAATTCCAATTATGAGCATTTTGAACCCTTGATCGAGCTGGCTATGGGCCGTGTGCCCACCCTTGCAACTGCCGGGGTAAAAGACCTAATTAACGGGCCGGAAAGCTTTACGCCGGACGGTAATTTTATTCTGGGCGAGGCGCCGGAGTTGAAGAACTTCTATGTGGGTGCCGGTTTTAACGCGTTCGGGATTGCCTCGGGGGGCGGGGCCGGAATGGTGCTGGCAGAATGGGCGATCAAGGGCGAGCCGCCTTTTGATGTGTGGCCGGTTGATATTCGCCGGTTCGGCTGGCGGCATCAGCAAACAGACTGGGTGCGTACCCGAACACTGGAGGCTTATGGCAAGCATTACACGGTTGCGTGGCCATATGAGGAGTATTCAAGCGGCCGCGGCGGGAAAAAATCGGTGCTGTATGAACGGCTGGCGGCGCAAGGGGCGTGTTTTGGCGAGAAATTCGGCTGGGAGCGGCCTAACTGGTTTGCAGATTTGGCCGCCGGTGAGCGCGCAGAAGATATCTATAGCTTTGGCCGTCAGAACTGGTTTGAGGCGGTTGGGCGCGAACATATTGCCACCCGCGAGGCCGTGACCGTGTTTGACCAGTCGTCTTTTGCCAAATTCGCCATGACCGGCAAGGATGCCGAGACGGCTTTGAGCTGGATTTGCGCCAATAATATCGCCAAACCGGTGGGTAGCCTGACGTACACACAGATGCTGAACGATGACGGTGGCATTGAATGTGACCTGACGGTGGTTCGCCAAGCCGAAGATGTTTTTTATATCGTTACCGGAACGGCTTTTGCCACCCGTGATTTCAACTGGATATCGCGCAATATTCCGGCGGGTCTTGAGGCACATCTTGAAGACATTACCGCATCGAACGGGGTTCTATCGCTGATGGGACCGCAGGCCCGTAATTTGCTGAAAAAAATTTGCAGCACCGATATTTCCAACGATGCGTTCGCTTTTGGCACCGCGCAGAACGTCTTGGTTGCCGGGGTGGATGTGTTGGCGTTGCGGGTGACTTATGTGGGGGAGCTGGGCTGGGAGCTGCATATTCCCAGCGCTCATATCGGGGCCGTATATGAGGCATTGCAGGCGGCAGGCCTTGAATTTGACCTCAAAAATGCGGGCTATCGCGCGATCGAATCCTTGCGTCTCGAGAAGGGATATCGGGCTTGGGGATCGGATATCGGGCCTGATCACACACCGCTGGAGGCGGGGCTTGGCTGGGCGGTAAAGCTGAAAAGCGGGATCGACTTCAAGGGCCGCGCTGCAATCCTTGCGCAGAAGGCCGCCGGTGTTCAGAAGCGGCTGGTCTGTTTTACGGTGGCAGATGAAAGTTGTATCCTGATGGGCCGCGAAACTATTTACCGCGACGGGGTGCGGGTTGGTTGGCTGACATCGGGCGGATATGGTTACAGCGCTGGAAAATCCATCGGGTATGGCTATGTGCGCAACAAAGACGGTGTTGATCTGGATTATTTGCGCAGCGGCACGTATGAGCTGGAAGTGGCAACACAACGTTTTGCGGCAGAGCTGCATCTAAAGCCGCTATATGATGCCGATATGATCAGGGTAAAGAGTTAGGCGGGCGTTTGCTTGCGTTGACTTTGAAGGGGGGCGTACCTAAAATTGTGTCTTTGGCTTTCAACCCGAAGAGTTGGTGGAAAATCTTATGAAGCGGACTCTTTTTGTGACGTCCAACCGGTTGGGAGATGCGGTGCTGACCACCGGTGCCTTGCAGTATTTGCACGAGCTGGAGCCGGATATCCCCATAACGGTTGTTTGCGGGCATTTGTCGGCTGAAATTTTTGCAAATATGGCCGGAGTGGAGCGGGTTGTCGCTATTTCGAAGCAGAAATATAGCGGTCACTGGCTGACCGCTGCCAGAGAGCTGGGGTTTAAATTCTGGCACCGGATTGTCGATTATCGGGGCAGTCCGCTATCCCTGTTTCCGGCCCGTCACCGCCATGTCTGGCGCGGCGGTGCCGATGATGTTCATAAAGCCATCGCCAATGCACGGATGCTGGGGCTGGAGACGCCCCTGCCGCCCCGGCTTGATCCGGATATGGATGATCCTGATTTGCTGGGACCGCTTGAAGGCGCGGCGCGTATTCTGGCACTTGCGCCGACAGCCAATTTTTTTAAAAAACAGTGGCATCATGATAATTATGTGGCACTGGCGCAGGCCTTGACCGCAGAAGGGGCCCCGCTGGCAGGGGCCAAGGTTGTTGTCCTCGGTGCGCCGGGCGAAGAGGCGCAAGCCCTGCCGGTGGTTGCCGGATTGCCAGAAGACCAGGTGGTCGATTTTGTGGGGAAAACCACACCGTTGCAGGCGGCAAAACTGATCCGGCGCAGTGATTTGTTTGTGGGCAATGATTCCGGTCTGATGCACACGTCGGTTGCTGTTGGTAGACCAACAGTGGGTCTGTTCGGCATCGGAAAACCTGCTGTGTACGGGCCATGGGGGGATAAATCCCTGTGTCTGATCGGTGATCCTGCGGGCGTGCCGATCACCCGTCAGGTAGGGACGGATGATGCGGGCCGTGAGGTAACTACTGAAAGCCTGCCACCTGCGAAAGTTATCGCGGACGTGCAGGCCTTCATGGAGCAGCTGCCAGAGTTTAAAGTCCGCTAACCTTACAGGGTTCCGGGGAAAGAGCCGCCATCGAGCAGTAAATTCTGACCGGTTATAAAGCCGCTATTGGCGCTGCATAAAAAGGCACAAGCTGCGCCAAATTCAGCAGGATCACCAAAGCGTTTTGCAGGGTTTCCGGCCATACGGAGGCGTTTTTCCTCTTCCAGTGAGCGATTGTTATTCTTTGCGGTTGTCTCAAGGTTTGCGTTTAGCCGGTCGGTCTCGAAGGGTCCGGGCAACAGATTGTTGATGGTGACATTGCGCGCCACTGTCTCGCGCGAGATGCCGGCGACAAATCCGGTGAGGCCGGTGCGGGCACCGTTGGACAGACCCAAAATCGGGATCGGGGACTTGACCGCTGCCGAAGTGATATTGACGATACGGCCGAAATTACGATCCATCATGCCGTCAACCACGGCCTTGATCAGGAAAATCGGAGCCAGCATGTTGGCATCAACGGCTGCAATCCAGTCATCGCGGTCCCAGTCGCGGAAATTTCCCGGAGGCGGACCGCCAGCGTTATTCACAAGAATATCGGGAGACGGACAGGCGTCAAGCAATTGAGCGCGGCCTGCCTCTGTGGTGACATCACAGGCAATGGCGGTGACCGAGACACCGGTATCTGTGCGAATTTCCTCGGCGGTTGCCGCCAGTGTTTCTTCAGAACGGCCATTGATAACGACCGAGACGCCTTCCTGGGCCAGCGCTTTTGCGCAAGCTTTTCCAAGCCCGCGCGAGGAGGCACAGATGATGGCCGTGCGGCCTGCCAGTCCTAAATCCATTTAAAATATCCTTTACACAAAAATATGAGGCGCCCCGTTTTAAAATAAGCTGTATTATCAAGTATAAAAGAGTTTCGGTCCATATGGCTAGCGACCATAATCTGATATGGACTTTGCGAGGGCCTTCACGAATGAAAATTGTAGCGGGAATCGGATTGGCAGTGCTGCTGGTCGTGACCTATTGGTTGTTGTCGGTCAATGGTGCCATTGAGCTTTTTACCAACGGGGCGGCCTTGCGTGATTATATCACAGAACTCGGCCTGTTGGGGCCGGCCGCAGTTATCGGGCTGATGACAATTGCCATCGTTCTGTCCCCCATTCCCAGTGCCCCGATTGCTATTGCTGCGGGGGCCGCTTACGGACATGTCTGGGGGACGATTTATGTGTTGGTCGGGGCTGAACTGGGGGCACTCATTGCGTTTACCACAGCCCGGCTGCTGGGGTATGAGGCGCTGGTGAAACGGTTTGGCAAAAAGAATATGTCTTTTCGGCTGATGGATAACCAGAACACATTAATGTGGGTTGTTTTCGTGACGCGTCTGTTACCGTTTATCTCCTTTGATCTGGTCAGTTATGCGGTTGGTCTGACTCCGCTTGCCGCATGGCGGTTTGCCATTGCAACCTTGGCCGGGATTATACCGGCAAGTTTTATTCTGGCGCATTTTGGTGAAGAAATGACCACTGCTGATCCCAAACTGATAATGATGGCCGCAACCTTGCTCGGGGGGGTAACAGCGGTACCGCTGGTGATAAAATATGTGATATCCCGACAACAGAAGTAAAGGTTTTTCTAATAAGTTTGCGGCCTGGTCTTTACATTGCCCAAAACAGGCATTAGAACACACCCAACTTGCTCGATGCCATTCTGTAGACCTGTTCAAACACTCTACTTTATGGCACCTGAAGATTGTAAATTGTATTCAGGATCGAGAAACCTGTGTTCCGAAAGAAATAATATGACCCAAATTGATGGTGTGAAGCCGTCCCTCGCCGCTGCGCTGGAAAAGCGCGGCTATGCTGCTTTAACTCCTGTACAGACCGCCATGTTGGCCCCAGAGCTGGAGCTGGCCGATGCGCTTGTTTCGGCCCAGACGGGCTCGGGTAAAACCGTCGCCTTTGGCCTCGCCATGGCTCCGACCTTGCTAGGAGACGCCGATCGTTTTACCGCCGCAGATATCCCGCAAGCTTTGGTGATTGCCCCAACGCGCGAGCTGGCATTGCAGGTGAAAAGCGAACTTGAATGGTTATACGAGATGACCGGCGCGTCTGTGGCCTCTTGTGTGGGCGGTATGGATATGCGAACCGAACGCCGTACCCTTGATCGCGGTGCGCATATTGTGGTGGGAACACCTGGCCGCTTGCGCGATCATATCGAGCGTGGGTCTCTTGATACCAGCCAGCTTAAATCTGTGGTGCTGGACGAAGCCGATGAAATGCTTGATATGGGTTTCCGCGATGATCTGGAATATATCCTCGACACCTCCCCCAAAGAGCGGCGGACATTGTTATTCTCGGCAACGGTCTCGCGGCCCATTGCCAGTCTTGCCAAACGCTATCAGCGCGATGCGGTGCGTATTAGTACTGCCGCTGAAAACCACCAGCATGCGGATATTGATTATCAGGCACTGACCGTGGCCCCCAATGATCGGCAAAATGCGATTATCAATCTGCTGCGTTATTTTGATGCCAAGAATGCACTGGTCTTTTGTGGCACCCGCGCCATGGTTAATCAACTGACCAGCCGTCTTAACAATCGCGGCTTTTCTGTTGTGGCCCTGTCGGGTGAGTTGAGCCAGACCGAGCGCAGCCATGCCCTGCAAGCCATGCGCGACGGGCGGGCACGGGTTTGTGTGGCAACCGACGTTGCTGCGCGGGGTATTGATCTGCCCAATCTGGAACTGGTTATCCATGCGGATTTACCACGCGGACCGGAGCCGTTATTGCACAGAAGCGGACGCACGGGCCGTGCTGGGCGTAAGGGTGTCAGTGCCTTGATCGTGCCGCATAACTGGCGCAAACGCACCGAACGGTTGCTGTCCAGCGCCAAGGTGAAAGCCACTTGGGGTAAGCCGCCGTCTCTTGAAGAAATCGTTGTGCGCGACCGCGAGCGGTTTCTGGCTGATCCCACATTGAGTGATCCGGTGACCGAAGATGAAAAACCCTTTATTCAGGAATTGCTGGAAAAGCACGGGCCTGAACAAATTGCAGCGGCCCTGATCCGCTTGCATCATGCGGCCAAGCCTGTGGCGGAAGAGCTGCTGGATGCAGGCCCTGCTGAACGCCCCCAACGCGAGCGGGCCGATTTTAAGGACGGGGTATGGTTCTCCTTGTCTGTTGGCCGCAAACATACGGCAGAGCCGCGTTGGTTGCTGCCCATGCTGTGCCGCGCCGGACATATTACAAAAAATGAAATTGGCGCCATCAAGATTCAGGACGAACAGACATTTGTCGAGTTAAAACCGGAATGTGTCGAGCAGTTCCTCGAAGGCCTTGGCCCCAGCCGCAAGATGGAAAAAACGGTTGAAGTGCAGCGGCTTGACAGCAAGCCCAAACATATTAGCGATGGTGGCGGAGAGGGCAGACGCCCGCGCCGTAATGATCGCAATGACAGAAGCGAGCGCAAGGATAGAGGCGAACATAAAGGCGAAGGCCGTCGTAAATTTGGCCCAAAACGGGATTTTGATCGTAAAGACCGGCCTCGGGACGGGGACACGTCGCGAGGTGATAAGCCGCGTGGAGATAAGCCTCGCGGAGACAGGCCACGCGAGGATCGCTTCAAAAAACGGACCGAACGTACAGAGCACACAGAACGCACAGAACGCTTTGAGGGAGATAAAGCTCCCCGTCAGCATTTTGATAAAAAGTCTGACAAGAAATTCGATAAAAAGTTTGATAAAGGGGATGCGCGCCCGGCCCGCGACAGCGACCGTAAAGAAGAGCCGCGTAAAAGTCGCCGCCCATCCGAGAAGGGCTCGGACCGGGCCCGTGAAATGTATAACAAGCGCTTTGGCGCCCCTGATAAAATTGAAGACCGGTTCAAGAAAAAAGCCGATCGCCCAAGCCGTAACCAAGAGGACGAGACATCCAGTGATGGCAAGCCTTATGGCAAGTTTAATGGCAAGCCCAAAGACAAGAAGGCCAAAGCCAAAAAGCCTTACACGCCTAAAGGCAGCGCAGACAAGGCGGGTTCTCAGCCCTTGAAACGCAAAAAACTGAAACCGTCAAAACCCAAGACATAAGACAGATGTAACGGACGGGGGTGTTGGCGCCCCCGATTTACGGTTGTAGTGCGGCGGCTTGGGGGCAGTTCTCTCGAACAGTAATTGAGCGGTGGTCACGGAATTTCGGACCACCTTTCGTTCTCAATAAACGAAGCCTCAAAAAATTGAACCTAACCAGTAGTTTGAAACTGACTAAAATCAATGGGTTTATTTTTATCCAGCGCATTGCTGACAGCTGCCATCGGATATTTTAATCCTGTCGCGCAGTTATATAAGACCGCTGTATCTTCCTTAGAGATGAGACCATCGGCTAACGCGCGCTTATACGCAGCGGCAGTCGCGGCTCCTTCTGGGCATAAGAATAAGCCTTCTTCTTTTGCAATATAGTCGCGCGCTTCGATAATTTCCTCGTCCGTCAGAGCCATACAAAATCCATTGGAGTCGCGGACAGCACGAATAATAAGAAAATCACCAACAGCAATGGGAACCCGGATGAGGGGACAGTTTATGTTCGTGTTTATCCCATTGGCGAAGATATTGAAAAACCTGACATATCCGATATTGCGCAAACCGGTTTTGCCAGAGATGACACGATGAAGGTTGCCGCATGGAGAAGCGGTCTTTTACGCGCAAAAAATAATGACAAGGGCGGCAAAGAAACGGGATATCAAATAATCGCCATTGATGGTCAGCCCATTTCGGCAAAACAAACGGTAGAAGTAGCAAATGGGACCGTTAATTTAACCGTAAAAGGGAGTCTTTCTTTTGTACCGGATAAGGGATGGCAAATGGAACCTATCTGGTTGCCATCGCCAGAAGCCGTTGTTGAAAAATTCATAGAGATTGCAGTCAACGGATATCAGAATGTTAGTCTCATAGAAAATATCGGATGGTCACTATTTCGCGTGATAGTCGGCTTTGCACTTGGGAGTATTGTCGGTATTCCGTTAGGCTATGCAATGGGCCTCAATAACTGGGTCCGGGGGTGGTTCGATCCGATTGTTGAGTTTATGCGTCCTATTCCGCCGTTAGCACTTATTCCGTTGGTTATTATCTGGTTCGGAATATGGGAACAGGGGAAAATCAGCCTGTTGTTTTTAGCAGCTTTGTGGATCATGACCATATCATCGCGTGCCGGAGTTTCAGGCGTAAATATTTCAAAAGTTCATGCGGCCTATTCACTGGGAGCATCTAAACTACAAATTTTATTACACGTCATTATTCCAAATTCATTGCCCGAAATTTTTACCGGCGCTCGCGTTGCCATGGGAGTCTGCTGGGGAACGGTTGTTGCCGCAGAACTTGTTGCGGCAGAAAAAGGAGCTGGTAAAATGATTATTGCGGCTTCAAAATTCCAGCAAACGGATGTTGTAATCATGGGTATCTTGATAATTGGTATCATTGGATACGGAATAGACATCTTAATGCGGATGGCAGAAAATTTCTTTGTCCCTTGGAAAGGCAAAGGCTGAGTTGTCGCATTAACTATCTGTGGGTAGATAAGTAAAAACTTCCTGTTTTCGCCACTGGTTCCCGCCTTATATCATTCAGCATGCTTTTTGATGCTGCCAGATGCCTGTGAACGGGGCACAATTAAACATGGTATCGCAGCTATTATGCAGCACAAAGTTGTCGCCACTCAGCAAGAGTGGTGTCACGTTGACCTTTAAACGTGTTTCTTGATTTGAGATGGCGGTCCTTGTTAAAGTGATTGCAAACAGAAAATAGATAGCAGAGAACTTCTGCAAAGATTGTTGAAGCCCAAACTCTAGCATTGCGTATTCTCGTGGTCAAAACGGGAGGTGAGAATTTTCGCACTGATTGTTCTTCCAACGCCCAGTTTCTTGGGTCTATTCGTTCCCAATCAGGTTCATAGCGCCCCCGTCGCGATTCGAACGCGAGACCTCTGCCTCCGGGTGTAGGGAGGTAACCGTTTCTGGACATAGGACAAAACTCTGCAACCCCAGTGTTTGCAAGGCATACAAGAAAAATTGGGGTTTTGCTGTTGTTGTTCTAAATGGGTAGTTTTGGATATATTTTGGGTTCGCTTCTGGACATTCCGGATTTTATTTTGGAAATCGGAAATATTACTTTCTGCGGCAGGACAGGCCTTAGTCTTTGATGCGCAATAACTTTTGCGCAGTATTCCTAAAATTTCAAGGCTTTCCAACGATGATTTATCAATATTCACAGTGCACTTTGCTCCCCACGCAATTATAATCCTGCGCGTTGCGCGCGACTGCGGGCAAGCATCAAGATTAATTCAGTATGTTTGGCAAGGCCTGTTCTGCCTTGTTGGCGATAATGTGGAAGTTTTCGCCCCCGCTAATAGCGGATGGTCGTAATACTAAATAGTTGAATAAAACAGAGTCAAGTTATCATTTCAAGATGGATAGATAATGCTGTTTTAGTATCCTTAATTATTTTTTCTTTATCAAATTTATTTAATGAATTCAAATTCTTAGCGGTTAACCTATATAGGGCTCTTATAACTCTGGCTCGATCTTCTGCTGAAATATTCATTTCATGATTGTGGGAATCGTACCATTCCTCTGCGCCCTGGATCACAGCAATTAGAACATCTTCATTCAAATCTACAGCATCGGTGTATTGAATGTTCTCGATCATCTTCCCTTCAATTGGCCCTTGCCCTGAGGCTAGCCAAAGGAAATTTATATTCAGGCCCTCACTGATAGCAAGTAACGGCTCCACCCTAGGGGTTGAGCGTCCGGACGCATAGCCATCAATCGTGCGTTTATTTACGCCTGATAGCGTTGACAATTTAGGCGCGCCGCCAGCCCTTTTAATGCAGTAACGCACCCTATCAGTGATAGTTTCCAAATTTTCGCAGTTCATCGGCTTAACTGCGAAGTGTGGCCAATAAATAAATGCGTATTTCGCAGTTTATTAACCGATTGATATTGCTTAGAAATCCGCATTATTTCAAATTCCCTTCATTTTTAAACTGCGAAATGCGCATTATTGTCATTGACTGAATACGCAAAACTAAGTATCTATTTAACAAGTTAAACATAACCATCCCAAAAAAAACGGCCGATAGCGCCGTATTAGGTGTCAAATGCCGCGCAAACCAAACGGGTTACACAAAGAAGACATCAAGTCACGGATACGCAAAAAAGGTACGTCCTTAACAGCCTTATCAAAAAGCTGGGGATACCAGAGAAACGCGATCAGTGTATGCCTTGATCGAGCATGGCCAAAGGTTCAAGGGCTCGTTGCCAACTATATTGGCGTAGAAGCTGCGAACATATGGCCTGACAGATACCACAAAGACGGTACCGCCCGGCAAGGTCACCGTTCCAATAATAATACCCATTCGGCAGCGAATAGGAATAGCGAAGTTAAAAGCGCTGCATGAACACGCTTCGCTGTATATACGTAACATTACGTATGAACATTAATAGCCCTGGTCAAGGCGCGAATACGTTCGCAATTGGCCGCAATCTCCCGGCGGCGGCCTCCAGTTTTCTGGAGACCGCCAAAGGGATACCTCACCACCGATGACATGAAAATGGAGATTGCCATGTTAAAAGTGAAACGTATAAAAAGCACCCGAAAACGGCATTCAAAAACAATCAAGGATCCCCGGCAAATTGACTTGCTAGCTATTTTTGACGATAGCAGTGAATTGGTAGTGGTTCCGTCGGAGCCAAACACTGATGTTGGCGCATTAAGTTTTGAACAAAAAATGCGCAGAATTCTCGGATCAGCGATTACTAAATCACCTCTCAACAGAGAACAGATTGCAGATTTATTAACCGATTACGTTGGCCGCCCAATCACCAAGTCAATGTTAGATAGTTTTACTGGCGCGGGGCGCCCTAACCGGTTGCCTGCAGATCTGCTGCCCGCACTGACAGCTGTGCTTGGACCTAAAATTTTACTGGAGATCGCGGCTGTTTCCGGTTGCCGTTTGATGGAACGATATGATGCGCAACTGGCTCGGTTAGGGCAGCTGTATCTGGTTGGAATTCAGTTGGATATTGAGCAACAAGCCGCCCTTGCAGATACGCCGTTATTCAAGGGTGCTGCTAATGACTAAATTATATTATAGTGCTCTCGAACTTTCCAATATGTCTTTGCCAGGGTTGCCTACAACAAAGCGGGCCATTCAAATGCGTGCGAAGAAGGATCGATGGATTAGTCGAAGTCGCCCAGGTAAAGGTGGGGGAAAAGAATTCGCAATTTCATCCCTTCCAAAGCAAAGCAGGGAAGCAATTGCAATCAGTGATTTAACTGATAGCAAGAAGGCTACGGATAATAGAATTGCTCTGCATTCTGACAATTTGAACTCTTGGCAACAAAGCGTTGTTAATGCCCGCATATGTTTACTAAATGAAATTGAGAGAATAGCAGCGTCCGCAGGTCGAACGCTTGCCATTAAATCAATTGTTAATTTGTCTAAACAGGGATCACTTCGCCTTGAACTTCAAGAGTTGGTGGCTATTGCTAACGCGCGGAGCGGAAAGCAATCTGGAAAAGCTAAACATACACTCGCTCGTTCGACGATATACAGCTGGATTTCTGCCTATGATGAAGGGGGCCATGCTGCGCTAGCGCCACGATTATCTTCTGAAATAAATTTCAACATACCCTCATGGGCTCCTGCGTTGCTGGACCTTTACCGCCGCCCGCAAAAACCGAGTTTGGCGGCAGCCCTTGAGGACCTGCCGGATTATATTCCTGCCGGTGACCAATTGCCCAGCTACGATCAGGCGCGGCGGTTCATTGGCAAATTGTCGGAAGTGACTAAACAGCGTGGCAGAATGGGTCCACAAGCCCTTAAAAGCCTGAAAGCATTTACGCGGCGCGACACCTCCGAGTTGTGGCCGGGGGCTGTGTACACGTCTGATGGTCACACCTTTAAAGCAACTGTTGAACATCCGTTGC
>Ga0316206_1000133_pt1 | contig 148694 bp, 155 predicted proteins | sample 6monthpyrite_MG_FD_204942 | JGI IMG/M metagenome (GOLD analysis project Ga0316206, IMG submission 204942) | Microbial mat bacterial communities from mineral coupon in-situ incubated in ocean water Damariscotta River, Maine, United States -... | ecosystem: Environmental > Aquatic > Marine >... | reverse complement strand
CAAACTGGCCTAACTCTATTTGTTATTGCTCTTCAACTCGAAGTGCTACCGTTTGTGGATGGGAATTATAGGAGGATATTGCTTAGAGATTGCTTAATGTGTGAAGTGGGTTTTGAAGAATTTGTTAGTTTATTGTTACATAACCTGTTTCTCGCTGTATTGTGAGGGTTACATGCGCAGTATCATTACTCAATACAACATTACAATCAACTGTCATTAGTCTTTGAGTTCGACCACTATTATAGGGTGAATTCATAGTATTTTGATCACCTCTCATGGGTCTTCCCAAATGATCGAATGATATTCGACCATAAGTGCATCCACCATTCATGCGAACAGATGTAATTCCATAACTATTTCCAATATTTAACTTTTTCATTCCCCTAAAACCAGATTTGGTGTAGTTTATGGCTGCAGCACTGCCATAACCACCTGTCATAATTTGATTTGCGTTACTTGGATTAATCGCTATTTCTGCTTCATTTGCATTACCGCGGCTAGCTCCAATTCCTGTAGTGTCAGCAAAAATTGTATATGCCTCTTTACCGCCTGTAAATTCACTAGAAGCGAAGTTCAACTGCCATCTGTCTTTATACCATATCACTTTGCCATTGACATCTTTGCGTAATGTATCATATTTATCATCTATCATTGCCAAATGCTGTGTGTATCGGATATGCGATGCTACCTGAATGGCTGCTTCTTGCAAGGGATTAGTGCTAGTTCTAGGGATGATTACAGCTGCTAAAATACCTATTACTACTAATACAAATAGGAGTTCCAACATTGTGAATGCTTGTTTTTTTAAAAAATATTTATTCATGAGTTGAGTATATCTAAAAAATCTTGAATTTAGAATAGAAAGGAGAAAGGAGAGATACTGAAACTCTCCTATTTATTTTACAGTTTTTCTGCTTCGGGAATATCATAAAGGATGTCATCCATTGGGTGTCTGTACATTGGCATTGCAAGACGTTTTTCATCAAGGATATGTCCGATGAAACCAATTGAACGACCAACAATGAAGAATGCATTAAGAGTACCTGAAGTGATAAACTCATTTATCTCCTCTTCTGTATAGCCTAATGCTCTCCACATATCTACCATTAAGATACCAATAGTACCATCAACATTTAAGATAAGGTTCTCTTTTTTAGATGTTGTAAGAGCTTCAACAGTTCTTGCATAGTCTAAAAGTGGTGTAGCTGGAAAATATTTGGCTGCATAATTCATAAGACCAGTTACACGCAAATCTGGATTCTTAAGAGATTTGATGCGGTGACCAATTCCTGGAATTGGAATACCTTGTTCTTTCATATAAGCTAAGAACTCTTTAGGATTTAAACCCTTGTCATCAGCATATTTAAAATGCTCTGCTGCACCATCAATAGCACCACCAAAACGTGGACCAATAGTTAAGAGACCTGTCACAAGTGACTCAACAACTGATTTACCTGCACGAGCAGTTACTTTAGCATTGTGTGCACCTGAAACAGCTGGACCATGATCGGCAACAGTCTTCATAACAGTCTCAATAAAGTCAGTAGCCCATTTTGGATACTGCTTTTTGAACCATAATAATGATACAACATCACCTATGCCTTTACCAGTATCTGGAGTGGCAACAGAAGAGATTGGGAAGCCTGCATAAGTACACTCTTCACCTCTATCATCAGATATAGTACAGATAAATTCTTTAGAGCGTCTTACTTTAGGACAAATATTTGTAGGTGGTTCAGGAATATCTTTAATAATGCCTTCAGCATGAAGTTCGTGATATACTGCAGAAATAATCTCAGGAATATCATTAAATGATGCTGGTACATGAATACCAGCTTCTTTCATAGCTCTGTTTTTAGCTTCTGCTGTTTCTCTATCATCATTTGCAGATGCACCTGCGTGACCAAATTGCACACCAGAATCATAATGTTTAGCAATAGTACCAATACACCAAGCAATAATAGGTTTTTTAATTTTGCCAGACTTTATAGCTTCAATTACCTTATACTCTTCAGTACCACCAACTTCACCTAAAAGTAACATATATTTTACTTCTGGATTTGCTTCCATTCGAAGAAGATTGTCAATAAAAACTGAACCTACAAATCTATCTCCACCAATGGCAACACCTTCAGCAATACCATCTGCATTTAGAGCAATAATATTTGAAAGTTCGTTAAAAAGACCACCCGAACGTGTAACCAATCCACATGAACCTGCACGATGAAGTTTTGATTGAACAATATTTTCAATAGTTCCACCAATATTTGCAATTTTAAATGCTCCCGGAGTAATAGCACCGACAGTTGCTGGTCCTATTACAATCACACCTTTTTGACGTGCAAACTCATTCATTCCACGAGCAAGACGCTCAGGAATACCTTCCGCAGTAATCATGATCGATTTAAAACCACCAAGATTTAAAGCCTCCATAGTTACATTATATGCTGTTCTAAAAGATGCAAAGTTTAAAAGTGTATCAGCTTGAGGCTGAGCAGCTTTTGCAGTTGCTGTTGTTTTATAAAGAGGAATCATAACTTCATCAGGTCCGAAAAAGAATTTTTCAAATTTATTTCCACTTGTCGGTGCAACAATAGCTGCTACCGATGGTGTATCTCTTTTAATTGTATAATCATAATCTAACATTCTTTGAATTGCAGTTTTATTATTATTCCAAAAAATTGCTTGTGTACTTTTATTAAATAGTTGTGCCATTATCTTCCCTTACTTCGCTAGTGCCATACGCACGATGTCTGTTACGTGTGTCTCTGGTCCATATACTTCAATGTAAAGACCTAATCTATCTGCAGCTTCTTTAATATCTTTTAAGCCCTTTTCATAGTTTGGTCCACCACGACGTACATAAATTTTAAGATCAACTGCTTTCATTTTCTCAGCATAAATTTCAAATGCTTGAATTATACCTGTAAAAGTTTTGGCAACATCAGTAAAGTTAGCAATAGCTCCACCAATAATCATTATCTTGCCACGACCCTTTGGATCTTTTTCTCTTGTCATTAAATCAAGAAGTGTTTCTGCATAAAACTTAGTTTCACCAGTCGTTGGTCCACCAGAGTATTCACCATAATTTGCTAAATCATCAATACCTGCTAAATCAGCAATTGTATCTGCATAAACAACAGAAGCACCACCACCAGCAACCATAGTCCAAATTCTAGCTTCTGGCTTAAGAAGTGTGAGTTTTAATGAAGCACCAGTCTTAGCATCTGCTTCTTCAATAGCCACTACTTCTGGAGATTTTTCTTCCATGCCAAATGCAGTGGGATACTCAACGTCACCCCACTCTTCTACCATCATAAATCCAGCAGTATCATCCAATTTTGCAACCATATCAAGAAGCTCAATCTTCTTACCTTGCATAACAAAAGGATTAATTTCAAGATATGCAAAATTTAATTCACGGTATGCTTTAAAAAAACCAATTGCAAATTTTGCATAATTCGCTTTATCTTTTTTTGCTACATCATTAGGAATATTTGCTTCTATTTTTTTAGCAATCTCTTTTTCAGTATCAGCAATTGAAAAAGCCACTTCAGTAACTTTTTCATCCCAACCCTCTTCAACTTCCATACCACCTTCAGCAGACATATAAAGCATATCAAAATCACCAACACAAGTTGCAGAAATATAATACTCTTCTTCTTGTGTATGTGGAGTAAATGGTTCAACAACAAAATGAGTTAACATATCTTTTTTTGGCTCACCGGTTGGAGTGTCTCCATCAAATGAAAAATAAACAGATTGTTTTTCACTTGATTTTTCATCGATCCATGAAGTTGCTTTTTCTAAAGAAACATCACCTGGTTTTTTATCTTTAAAAAGAACTAAATCATTTTTACCTCGTTTACCGAATAACATATCTGGTTTTGCAACTAATGTTTTTTCATTTAACCATTTTTTATCTTTTGCAGCTTCAGCTAATTGTGTTCCATTTTGAACCATAACTGTTTCGTATGCATAAGTAAAATCTGGGAAATATTTATCCCAGTGCTTTGCTAATATTGACTTAGCATCATATTCTCTTATCGCTTTTTGAGCCATAAAAACTCCCTATTTTGATATTTGTTCGTTATTTTAGCGTAAAAGTATTTAATAATATGTTGAGATTATATTAACTATAAAATAGATGTATCAATTGTTTATTTTTGTAACATTTGCCTTGTATAAGATGCTATTTTTGTAACTTATTGTTACATCAGATGAAATATCTGAATTCAAAGGCAACTCTTTAAGTAAATATCTTTCACATTTTCTAATGCCATAAAAATACAATCTTTTTTGCATATTTACATTTGTTGTAATACACAATATATCTCTTCTTTTTAAAATTGTTGCTAAATCTTTTGCTACATCCATATCATAAGTAAAGTGTTTTTTGGGATTTTCTATAAGAAGATATAACTCTTTATTAAAAAAGATAGCCAAAGTGTTTATAAGTAAAAAAGCAAATGAAATTATAAACGCAAGTCTATATTTTGTTCTATATACTTTTAAGCGTACTCGATAAGAGCTAATAAATGACTCCGCTGCAAGAGGTAATGCAAGTATCAAATAAGGTGCAAAATGTTCAACGGCCACTCTTTGTCTAAAAGAGAGCACGAGTGATAGAAGTAATGCCGTAGTAGATATATACCAAATCATATCAATATTTGCAATTAAATATCTTCTATAGAGTATATAAAAGATATAGATAAAGATTATTGGGCTAAATATGGCACTATATACACCTATAGTATCTAAAAAATGTCCGCTTGGTGAGCCATAAACCTCAAAGCCATATAAGATACTGTTAAGGATATATAGAATCATCATGTATAAAAACAGTTGATACTTTTTATTTAGAATATAAAAAACAGCCAAACCTAAAAAAAGATATGAAAACCCTATATCAATTGATGCATAAAAAAGTAATAGAGTATTTAATAAAATTACAGAAATTTTTTCATGTAAATAAATATATAACAGTAAACCAAAAATAATCATTCCCGCACTATTAACTACAATAGCAGAACTAACAACTCCTGGCAAGAGGATAAAAATTAAAACTAACCATAATCTATTTCTCTCAGATGCAATATACTTCTTTGATACTAAATAGATAAGGATTGCACTTAATAGATGAAATAAAATCATCGAAAAACGTAAGCCAAAATCATTATGTCCAAAAATAAAAAGGGATGTCTTTATAAGGAGTTGAAAAAAAGAAAAATTTCCATATATCAGTGATGCTTCAGCAGCAGAAATAGATAAATGAGTTGTTTGAAAAATGAGGATTAAAGTATCTACTCCTAAAATAAACAATAGGATGAGTTTTGAACTCATAAGTCTAAAAAATTACCGATTATTTCATGCCCATATTCACTCATAATGGATTCTGGGTGGAACTGTACACCGTAAATATTCCTGTCTTTAATTTTAAGAGCCATAATCTCATTATCATCTGTACTATAAGCTGTCGCTTCAATATCTTTAGGTATGGAATTTTTTTCTACAATTAGAGAATGATAACGTGTTGCCACGAACTCTTTTGGAAGATTTTTAAAAATTTCACAATTTTGATTTTGTTTCATTATAGATGTTTTTCCATGCATCATATTTTTTGCACGAACAATTTTTGCACCAAAGACCTGAGCAATACTTTGATGTCCCAAACAAATTCCAAGTATAGGTAATTTATCTGAAAAATATTTTATAACCTCAAGTGTCACACCAGCTTCATCAGGAGATGCTGGACCAGGAGAAATAATAATTTTTTCCGGTTTTAAAGCTTCAATCTCTTTTACACTCATCTCATCATTTCTAATTATTTTTAAATCCGCTCCAAGTTCTCTGCAGTACTGAACTATATTATAAGTGAAACTATCATAATTATCTATCATTAAAATCATATTATTTCCATCCTCTATAAAGCCCAATTTTAAGGGGTTTTCTAAATACACTTTCTAAAATATTATAAATCGTGCTACCCTATTGCTACCCATTTCCATAAAATTTATACATTTTTATACTGTTTTGGGTAGCACAGCTAGGGTAGCATAAAAGTTTTTTATTATAGCAAAATTGAAGTTAGAATATTGTTTAAATGGATACAATAAACTTTCAGCTATCTTTTTCTGACTGCTCTTTCAAAAATTCTTCATATGCAGCAGGTCGTTTAGTACTAAAGTACTTCATTAAATCAGATTCATTGTCTTTTATAAAATTTTCAAAATCACTACTTGATTTTACAGGTTTGTGCGTGTCTTTATCATCATTACTTGATGGATTCCATTCTTCTCCATTGGCTTTCTTTCTTACTTCATCAGCCCAATTCATATCATAAACTTCAAACTCTATATATTTAGCACACTGTAACAGCTCAGCTTTTGTTTTTGATTTTTTAACTGCAAATTCAAGTGCTCGCCTAGCCATATCGTGTAATCTTAAAATTTGTTGTGCATTTACCATTTGAGTTTTTTCTATTGCTTGCCTGTGAGAGATCATTTGACTATAAATTTCATTCATCATTTCACCCTCTGTTTCAGCATCATTTTCTAAGTCTTCTTCTAAAGTACTTGATTTAGAATCAAGATAAAGATTTTTAAATTGCATATAACTATTAAAACTATCAAAAAGCTTACCATAATCCATTGTATCGTGCAGAAGTGTTCCAACTACAACTAGCAAAGAATGGACTTCCATACTTTCAAATCTGGATTCTAAATTGTCTATTGCTTCAAATGCATCACCCATTGTATTTTGTTTATTTCCCATCTTTATCTCCATTATGTTTGTCATTGTTTTCTTGCTCAAAATTTAATTTTTCAAAAAGCCTGTACTGTCTATCTTCTTGATAAAATCCTGCTTCATCAGATACTAAGTCAAAAAATAAAACATTTAAAACAAGGCTATTCTCTTCTTCCTTTTGGTATAAATATCTCAAATCTAAATGATTATTATTATAAGGGTATATTAGATATAGCTTTTTACAATCAGTATATTTTGTACCATAAGCATACAGCTGATACATATCAGCTTGTAATATATCTTTTTCACTTTTAATAATTTTCCATTTTGTATCAGCTATAAGCTGTTCATCTTGATCATTGATAACCATATCAGGTTTTAGTGCAAATTTATTAGGTTCCTCTACAAGATACTTCCCTTTATCCTGTAAGCTTACATCTAAGCTTTTTCTTTTTAAATAGTGCCCTACATACGATTCAAATAGCAAATTCATATCAAAAAGAAGTGCAAAAGCTATATCACTTCCTTTGTAAGGGCTAAATGAGTTTTCAAGTAAAAATGTTCTACACCATAAAAGTATTTGTTCATAGTCTTTCATTTGGCGATTGAGTTTGACTTTAGAAAAATCATTTTTTATATCATGAGACACCCCTATCCCATCAAATACAAACAGAAATTCTCTTATCCTTTGTTGATTTTTATTGGACTTAGACTTCTTATATAAAAACTCTAAAGTAGTTTTAATAAGCCTATTTTCTACCCTATCGCTCAAAAACTCTTGATACTCCACAAAGAAGTTCTCTTTGTGGATGTAGTTCTTTTTAATTTGTTCATTAATTTTGAGTTTTCCCTTTAAAAATTTCAGGTTTTCCTCTTTAGTAATATAGTCAGACTTTATCCCTTTTTGGATAAGTTTCGCTAGTTCTTCTAAAAACATAGTTATAAAAATCTCAAACAACGGCATCTTAGAACTTTTCAAATGTGCCATGTTGAAGTTTTTGAATGGAGATTTTTTTAATGTTTTTAGCATCTTGAATAGTATCTCTTTAGATTTATTCTCTTCAATCTCTTGTATCTTAGGCAGTATCTCAATTGTAGTACCATCTTTGGTTTGTATCACACCTACATAATTTTGAGCCTGTAGTGTTTCACCAAGTCCATTTTTGTAAGATGGTTTTAGAAAAAGTGTCTGCTCATTATTCTTTAAAACGAATTGTTTTAAATCATCAAATACTTTTTTAGGAACAGATAGATTCTTTTGTATATCAAGGTTATAACTATCATCTTGATTATAATATATAGACCGATACTCTAAAATTGAAAAGCTATTTTTCATATATCTTTATGTAACTTTCTGCATTATCAAAAGCTTTTTTATTTATCTCATATACACTAGATTCATCATCAATATCTAAAGAATCCAATCCTTTATCCCCAAACAAATCTTTTAGTTTATATCCTTGTTTAATTTTAATAAATTTTGTACTTTCATCATCTTTTTGATTGTCTCCAAGAACTAATCTGATTTTTTCCCAATCATCGTAAAAGTACTCTTGAAGTAAAGGAATGATTTTATTTTGAAAAATATTTGACAGTGTTGTAATATTATTCCGACTATCTTTTTTTAGTTCCATAAAATAAGCATGTCCAATAGTATGATCTCTATCATATAGGTATTCTACTCTTTGGTTTATTTTATATAGTAATCTTCTTAAATTGATTGTGCCCTCTACTAAAATATCTTCATCCTCATAATCTAAGTCAAAACCCCAATATTTATCTTTATTTGTAAAATCCCAAGAGTCGATATTCTCCCAGTCTTTTGTTTTAAAATCCATTAAAGATAAATCATTATGCAATAATAAAGAATCTGGCATCATCTCTATAAATTCAAATCTACGTCTAAGTGCTGTATCCATTAATGCGATACTTCTATCCGCTGTATTCATCGTTCCTAAGATATATAGATTTTGAGGCACTCCAAATTCATCATTAGTATATGGTAGTTTTACCTTGAGTTCTTCTGTCGCACCAATCCTTTTACTATCCTCTAGCAGTGTGATTAGCTCTCCAAAAATTTTAGATATATTTCCACGATTAATTTCATCAATTATTAAAATATAGTTTTTTGTCACATCTTTATGCTTTCGTTCTAACGAAGGTGTTCTAAGATAATTATCTATAATCTCTTTTTGCTCTAATTCGGTCATGTTTTCTATGTCAATATCTTGATATTCTTCTTCTACATTATTTGTGTGTATGTAGCTTAAAACAGCCCAGTAAGCTGATGAATTACATCCGCCTATAACTTCTCTGAACTCATCATTAATATTTGATATTGAATCAAATTTTTCTTTAGTATTAAAATATTCAAAAAGCTTTTTCAATCTATCTTTTGAAACTAAGTATCTTTTATTGCCACCTTGGTGTTTAAAATTTATATTATTGTTTTTTGTAATGTCTGAGACCAGAATATCATTAGTAGTTTTTGATGATAATGAGTTGATCTCTTTTTTACTTATTTTTTCTATCAATCCATTATAAACTTCATCAAAGCCTAAAGATTTAGCACTTTCTTTCGTTACTTGAATGTTGGAAATGATTGCTTCTAAGGCTAATCTTTTAAATATGCCACTCTCTTTTGTATAAATTACTTCATCATCTTTATTTGTATCAGCCTTTATACCCTCTACAAACTCTTCGTAGCCGTAGCTTTGATGAAACGTAATAAATTCTATTTGACCACTATTTTTATACTCTTCAAACTTCTCTTTTAAGCCATCTCTATCTATTAACTCACTTTCTGTCAGTTCTCTATTTTCAATAATCTCAATAGCTTTATTTATAGTATTATAAGTCTTACCTGTACCTGGAGGTCCATATAGAATTTGATTAAGTGATGATGTTGTATTAGTCATTTTTTGATCCTGCGTGGCAATTTTAGTGCTTTCATCTTTGTTTTTTATAATACTAAGAAAATTATCAATAGCTATATTTAATGTAACAACAACTTCGTCTACATTATTTATTGGAATATTATTTGACTGGTAAGCTTCTATTGCTTCAATAATACTTTGCTCAACATCAGGATGATTGTCCCTTGATATCCCTAACCCAACTTCAAAAGTGCTATTTTTATAGTCATAAGTTATATAAGGATAAATACCTTTGTTTGTAGCAAAATCATCTTTTAAGAAATTCATATAAGGTAGCTTTGGATCAGATAATCTAATGCCTTTACCAAATGAAATATTAATTTTAAATCCTCTAAACTTATTTGGTAGATTCTCTATATATTCTTTTTTCCATAACCCTTCTGTATTATCCCATTTTTCATAAAATGTCTTTATTGTTTTCTTTAAATCTTCTTCTGTAGTCATATCAGTCTCTTCTGTGATTTGACCAAACATATAATTTATAACACTTGGCTCATAAGAAGGGTATGTATATTTTTCATTTTGAAATAAAATTCTAATTATTTTATCTAGAGAAACAGACATACATTCTTGACCTCTTCCATCGTCCCCCTTAACACACAATGATGTTGAATTACTCTCCAATGTAAACAATGAGTCATTATGTGTCTTTAGTTTTATCAAGCCTTCATTTTTAATTTTATTAAAAACTTCACGATACTTAGCCTCTATTTCTACTTTATTTAAAGGATATTTTTTGTTTAAAAATTCTATATATTTTTTTGAAGCAGATTTAAAGTTGCTATATAGTGGCTCATCGTATTCTTGAAATTCTTCTTTTAAATATTGACTGTCAGAACTAATTTTCTGAACAAAACTTTCAATAGTATCATCTGAGATCTTATTCAGGATTTGCATGCCTTCTTTTAAATATACTTTATACATTCCAATTGATTTAATAAAAAAAACATTCTTACAATAACGTTCAAAACCATCCAAGTCTAGTTCATTCATTTCACATCCTTATAATCTTTAATATACCTAAAACTTTTAAGCTGCCATAATAGTTTCTTACATAGCCTTTATCATACTTTCGATAAATTCAATCTCTTCAACTTCCAAACCATATTTTTCATATAGTTGTTTATCTATTTCTTCTACTGATTTACTCCAATCTATATCTGATTCCAGTGTAAAATCTTGAAGAGGAATATATTTATAAGTTTTAGATGTACCATGTTGGCTTACTTTAGGAAGACTATGCATAAATCTAGCAAACTTTGTTTTAAAGTACTTAGTAATATTGTTCGCTGAAATTTTATCTAGTTTTAAATCAGCACCAATTACAATATATGTCTCTGTACTAATCGTTCTTGGTTCACCAACAAATGCATTAAAGTTATCATCATTTAACTCAGTTCCTATATTATTCGCATAAGATGTAAATACTTTATAATTATCGATCCATGTTATATTTTTTGTAATAGTGCTTCTATTCAGATAACCTATCTTTCCACTTTTTCCATAACAAATTAGAGCATCTTTTAAACCTTTTTTAGTTGTTTTAAAAATCTTAGTATTTTTAGTTATATTTCCATCTAAGCCAAAAGGTTTTCTTGCTGAGATATGTTTTTCAAATGCTTCAAATTGTTGATGAGATTTGACTTTCTTCAGAATTTCTATGGCAATGCTATAACGAATAAATATATCCGAATTTTCAGTTTTTAAACTACGAGTATTGAGCTTTGGTGTTAAATCATCTTTATAAGTAAATACTTTAGTTAAACCATTAGTATTATCATGTTTTTTATCCCAAAGAAAATAACAGATACCACCTCGTAAATTAATATTTTGGAAAATCAGCTCTGGTTTTAAGAAATCATGCAGCTCTGATATATGAGTATCTTCTAACATCTGATTTCTAAAGTCATCTAAGCCTTTTCCACCAGCATACCATCTTGTAGGCATAATCATTGATATATAATCAGGATTTAGTTTTTTAGCAATATTCACAAACTCATTATATATAGGTTTAGCACTAGCTTGTGCACCACCATCACTTTGTTGGTAAGGTGGATTTCCAATAATTGCATCAAATTTCATATCATTTCCATTTATTTTTAGTTTTTCTTCTATTATTAATTCATTATCACCTATTAGATCATATGAAGTATAGTCTGCTTCAATATTATTTAGATTTAATTCAAGTAGTTTATACACTTTTCTTGTAAACTCATAAGCAATTTTAGATGTAGGGATAGAATAAAAGTTATTCGCTATATCTTTTCCATACTTTTTATAAACAGCATATACAAATTCACCTTGTTTAGATGCAATATCTATCAGCTGTTTTGAACTATCAAAAGCAGATGATGGCAACATGTTAACAATCATATCTGTTACATTTTCTGGTGTCACTACTTCCGAGTCAGATAAACGACTAAACTTTTTAAGTGCATTACTTGCTCTTTTTTTAGCTTCTAAAGTAGTATCATTTGCTAATGAGTTTATATTTTGAATTTTATAATCTAATTCTCTTAATATAAATGGATTAATATGTTTTTTAAATAATTTCAAGACTTCTATATCAAGGCTTAGATTTGATAAAATCCTTATATTATCATTATTGCCATCAATACTATTAATCAGTTCTTGCATAGACTTTATTTGCGAATCTGTTAAAAATGCAAAGAATAAAATCCTTGCATAATACATCGCAAATTGACCTTTATAATCTTCTATACTGTCCTCTTCTCCTGTATTTGCATTATCATCTGAATCTATAGAGGAAGATTCAGTGTCTTCAGCAGGTTCATCCCCAACTTCCATGTCTGTACCTTCGTCTTTGGTAGCTTCAATTTCTAAACCTTGACGAGAACCTATCTTACCTTGCTTTTCTATTGCAGCTTTAATTTCATCTATACCTAGAAGTGAATAATCTATAGCTATTGCAGTTGCCTCATCAAACACACTTCTTGTACTTGAATATTGCCTTACAGCATCTAATATATCTGATGGTACTATCTGCTCCATTTTATTATGATTCAATATTATAATAGGAGAAATTTCAAGTTCTTTTTTGATCCTTTCTTCTAGATTACTATTACCATTTGAATCTGTGTTTACATTATAAATTTGAGATTTTTGTTCTTGAATTAAAAACATCCTATTTGGGTTAAAATCAACTAGTAATGTCTGAGGTTTCATATTATATTTTACTTCATCACCACTTGAGTCTTTGTATGTTTTTATATATTGATTTTGCAAACGAAAAATTGCTTGATCATATTCTTGTGGAGATGCTGTATCTTTGAAGTATAGCATTGTATCCCACTGAGGTACAGTGCTTCCTGTTAACATCTTATTCACTGTTAAAGTAATGGTTTTTTTATTTTCATCTTCGCACTTGTTTATTTTGTTTTGTACATCTTCTATTTTTTTATATGTTCTTTCATCTTCAACACCAGAAATATTGATAACTTTATAATCATTTAGATTTTTAAACTCATTTGAGCTAATTAATTCTTCAAATGCATCACAAGAAGCTCTATATGGTAAAACACATACTAAATGCCTACACATTTGACCATCTTTTATTTTGTCATAGTCTAAAAAACCTAATAATTCTTCATCAACTTGTGAACCATCAATAACTTTTAATAAACCTATTATTTCATCTTCATATTTAAACTTTTTGTGAAGATTTTCATCTGTATCTTTTTTGATAGATTGAGGTCTGAAAAGTTCAGAAAAAGAATAATCAATACCTCTCTTTTTCAGCTCTTCAATCTTAAGCCTAGAAGCCTTGTTTGGATTAAAAGCAAATCGTATCATTTTAGGGAAACCATAGTATGGATTGTCCCATTCTCTAACATCATCTTTGTTAAGATGTTCAGTATCCCAAGCCTCTTGATCCTCTGCAATATCTGTAAACTGATAGAATGCAATAATATCATCATCTGTAAATTCACTAGCCATTAAAATACGATAAGGTGTTCCAGATAAATGGATACGAATTTTAGAATTGAGTTCTTTTATTGTATCATCCAATTCTTCTAAGTCATCAAAGGTATTGTCATCTTGTTTTTGTTCATTTTTGATTTCAGTTTTACTTAATCCACTATCTTTTAAAACTTTTCCATACTCCGAAGCTCTAGCTCCAAAATGACTCTCATCGATAAGCAGTAAATCTATTTGATTATCAAAAACTTCATTATGTTTTGATTTTACATCTTCACCTTGTAAATCTTGTAGAGTTAGAAATAAAACTATTTTTTTATCTTCAGCGAATTTCTCAGATATGATAGTAGTACTTTGTAAAAGAGATTCACTATCTAAAAAATCATATCCATCAAATTTCACATGACTCTCTACAGTTTTCTTCCATTCACTTTTAACATCTGCTTTAGCAGAAACAACAACTACGAACTTTGCATCCATTTCTACTGCACAACACATTGAAGTAAAAGACTTACCAAATCTCATAACAGCATACATTAATAAATTTCTTGGATATTCATTTTTAGTAATAACTTCTTTAAATTTTTCTATAGTTGCTTTTTGATTTGGTCTTGGTTCATAATCAGCTGTTCGTAAATATGTATGGGTTATTGGAATATGGCTCTCTTCAAATTTATAAAATTGATACTTAGTTTCATTCTTGGCATGACAATCTTTAATGTCGATAATCGCATCTTTCAAGTCATATTCTGTAGCGTCTTTAAAAAACTCTTTTGAGTAGTATGGGATATCTTCAATATCATCTGGTGCTAATCTTGGTCTATTTTTATCATTTAGTAAGAAGTGGTGAATAGCATAATCTCTAAAGAAAGTATCCTCATCAACTTTTGCTATAGCTTCAAATTTCTTTTCTAAATTAGGAAAATGTTTTCTCCATTCATTAAGCCTTATTTCAAGAGGACGATACGTATCACCAACTTTTAAATAGTTTGGAACAGTTTCAGTTGTAAAGGCATAAATTTGTGGATCAACTCTACCAATAATAATTTCATCTAGAACTTCAATATCAATTGTAATTGTTTCTGACATAATTTACCTACCACCCTTTTGCTGTATTAAATCAATGAATTTAATTTGTTGACCTTCTGTGTTAACTGTCCAATCCATTATTTTACAAAACACACCATTGTGTAAACGATTGTCATTTATCTTACAACCTTTACATTCAATAAAGTTATCTGTAGTGTTTTCGAATAAATCTAGTTCTTCTTTGACGGTTGTTATGCAGCTTTCAGGAACTACACATTTTAAACCATCCATTTGCCATATATTCCAAGAGATTATATAAGCAATATTTTGAATATCTTGTAGATTTGGTTCACTCTTAAACTTTTCGATATAGTTATCGATGAATGTATATAAAAGTGATTCACGAGCAAGTAACAAACTATCTCCATGATATTCATATCCATAGATACTTTTATAAGCTAACTCTACATACTTAAGCCATGGGGTTTTTGTTTTAATATTTTCACTTATAACTCGAAGTTTTCTATCCAAAAAACCAATTCTATTGCTGACAGGTATGTAGTCACCTGTTGTTGTCTCATATCTACTTGTAAGATATGGTGCTTCTCCACATGAAACTTCTAATCTAACATCACTTACATACTTTTTCCATGTTTTTTCTTTTGGAAATTCAATTTTCTTTTTGTTAGTTTTCCATGATATTGTTCCATTGTCAGTGACAACTTTTTTATTAAATAAATTTTGTTCCTTAAACCAGCTATTATCAATTACATTTATTTGTTCATTACAAACCCAAGATGGTGTATAAACCTCTGCCATTTCTTTAACTCTTGATTTTTGTAATACTTTATTTTTTAGTACCCTAGGCATTATCACTTTTCCATTTGAACCTGTAATTGATTCTGTAGTGATGGGAGATGAAAACTGATAACTATCACCAAGATGATGATAGTTATCAGTTGCCCAAAAAATATTTTGCTTTGTTGTTTGATCATATAGAAGAGTATCAAGTACATTTGGGTACTTTCTTAAAATATTATCCTCTATGATGTCTATTTCATTTTGCACTATTGCATTTCCTAGTTTTTAAAGTTCTTTAACTGAAATCTATTTTAATAAGTTGATATTATATTTAAATTTTTGTTAGGGGTTGGTTATATCAAATTCTAAAATTTCTCCAAAAACACTTTCAACATTACTTTTAAAATCTAAAATATCATCAAGATACAAAATTCTTAAATTTTTTATAGCTCTTGAACAAGCAACATAAAGTAGATTTTTTGTGTTGATATATCTTTTCTTTTTTGATAACTCTACAGAATCAGCAAAGAAATCAGAAAACTTCGTTAAGTCTTTCCCAAATCCATTTTGCATAATGACAATAACATTTTCGTACTCTTCTCCTTTTGTCCCATGATAAGTATGATAAACAATTTCTTCTTTTTCTTCTTTATTTATAAAATGAAACCACTTTTTATATTCTAAAAAGTCAATGGTTAAAAGCTGCCGTATATTTTCTGTTGCATCATCTATTCTATCATCTTCAATATCTCTGTATAGTTCATTTAAAAAATAACTCAATAGTCCATCACAACCAATCTCTTGCTCAATACTTAATAAATTCTCAATAATTTTTTTATAGTTTTCATCATCGGTTGAGCCATAAATCTCAAACATTGAAATCAAATATCGTTGTAGATTGGAACCATGAATAGATTTTAAAAGTTGCAATAATTTATCAACACCATCTAAATTAAGATTTTTGTATATTTCTTGGTTGATTATCGTCGTAAGTGGTGTTTTTGATTGTTCTAAATCGAATTTAAATTTTAAAATTCTATAAAACAGACTTGGTACATTCCCTAGCTTTAAAATGTCATTATTTAATAACTCTGTGGTTACACTTTCCCAATTTTTCTTATAATAGGTTGTTGAAGAAAGTATATTATAAAAATTTTCAAATCCATTATATTGTGCCACTAGTTTATTGGTCAAAACCAAGCAATGAAGCTTATTGCCTTGATTTACAGCCCACACTTGCTTATATTTGGCAATAAAGCTATCAATATTATTAGAACTACCTACATAAAACTTCACACTTCCACAACTACTGTCTTCATAAATACTTTCTTGTTCAATTCCATCATTTCTAATTTTATTTATAACTTCAATAACTTCATTTGCGGAACGTCTATTATGTATTTTATAAATCTTTTTTAATCCGTGATGTAAAGTATCAACATTTTCCCCAACACCATCGTCATAAATATTTTGTGCAGTATCTCCAAAATATCCAACAAAAAATTTGTTTTTATTGCTTTGTGCATAATCAGCAAGTATGTTCAGTATCTTTACTACATTTTCATGGGTATCTTGATACTCATCCACTAAAATATACGGGTATTTATTAACAAGGATTTGCTGCAAAGTGCTATATCTACCTATAATTTGAAAGGCATAATCCAAAAGAGTATCATGACTGATAATCATCTTATACAAAATATCATTATTATATTTAGAGAGATAGTTTACAGACATATATTTTTTATCAATACCTTCAACTATTTTTTCCAAACAAAATCGAAAATCATTTATTTTAAATATTGTTTTTGTAGTAGCTACAAAATTACCTTTTGTCTTAAAATAGCTTGTAAACTCTTCAGAAAATATTTCTTTTAATTCTCCAACTTTTTTGTCTTTATTTTTATAGAATATATCTTTTTTATCTTTTATCAATTGAATAAATTCATCTTTTTTATCTTTGATAAGGGCTTGATACTCTTTATAGTTTTTGATATTTTCATCATTAAGATCTTCTTCAAGTTGCTGAAGATGTTTGATAATATTTTCTTTATGAATCTCAACCAACTGCTTTTGGTATGGTTCAATTAGCTCCCATAATCTTTTATGTATAGTTGATACTTTGACTAATTCACTATTTCCAAGCCTCTCTTTAATCTCATTTGTTGCGACATTGGTATATGTAATACAGATAATATTTTGATTATGTATTTTTAATCTATTCCCATGCTTTTGAATTAGATATTTCAAACTCTCAATCAATGCATGTGTCTTTCCTGCTCCCGCCCCTGCATTAAAAATAAGATGTTCGCAATTATCAATTGCACTATTTATATCAAATTGAACTTGCTTTTCTGATTCAAGCAATTCTTGTGATGGATTTTGTAAGCACATAACTACTCTCCATCATTTACTGGCGTTAACTTTATTTTTAACCAATCAAGTGCACTCTTTATGTAATTAGGAAGCTCTGGATGTTTTGTCGTATCATCTTCAATACTAAGATAATACAAAAGCCAATTTGCAAAATCACTTTTACTACTAGATAGCTTTTTTTGTAACTTATAAGAGTTATTAGATAGCATTTTTTTATCTATAGGATTACCAACGATTTCTTTATAAATATTTGGTTTTACCTCCTGAATGACATGATTTAAAATCTCATTATTGAAATTTTGTAAAATCAATGCTTCTTCCAAGCTTGTTGCATAATATCCTTCAAGTTGTTCACTTTGATAAGTTATATAGAGGTTTTCATCTTCAAAATAGTCTTCAATACCAAAAATTTCATCATTGCCTTTATACTTTTTAATAGTTGCATTAGTTGTTATTCTATCTCTCAAGCTAGTTATTTGCACATATTCAGGGTCTTTATTGTCTTCTTTTTTAGGATTTTCTGCTCTTTTTTCCTCATCTGTACGTTTTATATCCAGATCGGTAATAACAATTGTAGGAATTTTTAAAAGTTTAATTAAATCATGATATACAAGTCCATGAGCACCATTAATATTGAATATTGCTATATAGTATTTATTTAACCCTAAAGATTCATTATTGTTGATATAAAATGAAAGAAGTGTTTCTTCTGTAACACCCTCTACAAAAATCACTGCATCAGCAAAAAACATATCGGAAACTTTAAACTTGATATGTTTTTTTATAAACTTCAAATCATTTACTTTTTTGTCAGGGTCTTCTTCACTTGTGATGATAGTATCGTCATGTAAGTTCACCACATTTGCTTCATTGTTTGGTGTAGCTATATAACTTATATTATTAAAAGAGTTACTTGTATGGATTTTACTATTAAGAATATGTGCTGAATGCGTTGTAATTACAATCTGTGTATTTATTTTTTTAGGTGAATCATTTAAGAGTTCTTTGATTGCTTCATTAATGTTTTTAATAAAAAGTTCTTGCATTTGTGGGTGCATAAACGCTTCTGGCTCTTCAATAAAAATCAGATTTAATTTACTGTTACTCTCTTCATCAGGATATTTTTCAATATAGTCAATAAGATGTCCAATAATGCTCATCAAGTTGGCATACCCTAGTCCAAACTGCCCTTCAGGTATATGTAAACCTTGTTCAGTGTATTCATATTTTATTAACGATTTCATCAATTTTTCAATGGTTAAATCGGAACTCAATCTCACCTCAAACCGTTTACTGTCTTCTATTGTATGAAGTACATTATTAATTGCATTGTCATTAAAATCTTTTATCTCAGTTGTGATATCTTCATTAATTTTTTCAATATTTTCATCTAAATCAACATCTTTCAATTCACCTTTATATTTTATGATTTTATTAAATGTTTCAGATAAGCTTGTATCACTAATGTTTTTATTTGCTCGAATATGCTCTACATTGATGAGATTTGCCAATTTGAATTTACTTTTTTCTATTGGGTCATTATCTGAGTTTAGATATATCAATTCAAAAGCTGCTTCATTAATAACATCTAAAAATTTTTGAAAAAGTAAGTGTCTTTTAGTGGCATTGTTATATTTTTCTAAAACAGCATTTACATTACTTTTAAAAGCTTCTTTTTCTTCAACTTCATATTGAATATTAATTTCAAAGCTTTGTTCAGTTGAACCTGTTGTATTTTCTATAGTCATAAAAGGGAAAATGTTTGTAACTAAATCCGTTTTAATATTTTTATCAAAACCGATAATGAGTTTAAATGTAAGTGTAGGTGTATCATCAAAGTTATCTTTAATATACTCTGCCAAAAGCCTATTTAAATAAGAAAAATTAAAATCATTGGCATGAAACTTTGGAGAAGGTGATTGTAATATTTCTAATGCTTTAGTTATTGTTGTTTTACCAGAGTTGTTTTTACCGACAATCAATGTAGTGGCAGATGCTATATTAATATCTTGTTGTAAAGTTTCTTTTGAATCAACAAACTCAATAATATTTCTTTTTGTACCAAATTTTCTAAAATTTGATAATTGTAAACTTTTTAAATACATTTATTTCCCTACTTCTTCTTTGTCTTCTAAAACATCCATCATAGCACCATCTACCAACGTACTATCCAAATCTTTTTTAGGTTTAATATTAGAGACCTTTTTAAGCATAGTCACCTGGTTAACTAAATTACCATGTCCTGTGCTTAATTTTTTAAATGCTTCGTCATAATTGCTTCTAGCTGTTTCTAGCCCTTTATCAACTTTCTTTAGATCTTCTACAAAACCTGTGAACTTTTTATACAACTCTTCAGCTCGCTTATAAACATCTGCTATGCTTTGAGCTTGTCTTTCATATCTCCAAGTGTTTTCAACAGCTCTAAGGGCAACCAAAAGAGTTGTAGGGCTAACTAGTATAATCTTTTGTTTAAATGCTTCATCATACAGGTTTACATCATTTTCAAGAGCAATTAATAAAGCACTCTCTATAGGTAAGAACATAAATATAAAATCTAAACTATTGACATTTTGTAAATCTTCGTATTTTTTATTTGAAAGTCCTTTGATATGGTCTTTCACCGATTTAATATGACTTTTTAAGTACTTCTTTTTATCTTCATCATCAATTGCAGCCATATATTCATTATAAGATAGTAGCGATGTTTTTGCATCTATGATTATATGTCTATTATCTGGTAAGTTTACTATTACATCAGGTTTAAACAGCTTATCTTCATCATCTCTAAGGGATGCTTGCTTTGTAAACTCATGACCCTCTCTTAGTCCTGAGCTTTCTAGCACTTTATCTAGCACCATTTCACCCCATCCACCTTGTGTTTTATTGTCATGTTTAAGTGCATTAGTTAGATTATGTGCTTCTTGACTCATCTTTTCATTTAGTTCTTTTAGCGTTTTAAGTTCAGCAGATAAAGCACTCCTATCCTTAGCTTCTTTATCATATACATCTTCAACTTTCTTTTTAAAGTCTGTAAGCTGCTGTTTCATAGGGTTTAATATAAGTCCTAAGCTTTCCTTATTTTGTTCTCCAAATTTTTTACTATTACTATCAAATATCTTATTTGCTAAGTTTTCAAATTCTGTTTTTAGTTTTTCTTCACTGTTTTGTAAGAGTTTTACTTTCTCTTCCATAGACTTATTTTGTTCTTCTAATTGTGTTTGAAGCTGTGACACAGTGGCTTTATCTTTGTTTACTTGTGCCTGTAGCTCTTTTTTTTCATTTGATAAAGTACTAACAGTCTCTTTTAGTTCGCTTTTTAGCTCTTCGATTCTTTTGTCATTGATGATTTTTAAATCATTATATTTTTCTTTTTGTTCGTCAAGTGAAGTTTTATATTTGGAAGACTCTTCTTTAACATTGGAAAGTTCAATCTGGTTATCACTTAGACTACTTTCTAATTCTTTAATTTTTTGCAATAAAGTATCGAGGTGTGTAACCTTTTCCTTGTATGTAGCTAACTCGATATCTTTAGAATTTAATAGATTTTGATTTTCGGTTAACTTATTTTCAAGTTCACCATTATCTTTCTTTTCTTTTGTGTTTTTTCTGTATAGATATATACTTGCTATACCCAAAACGACAGTTAATAACATCATTATTTCATTCATAGTTTATTCCTTTTCAGCATAGCAAATACTAAACAATATAAAACACTTTTAGATTAAATATTAATAATTATGATTCTAGCTAACTTTTACAAATAAGTTACTTTAATATTTTAAATACTGTTTTATATATAAAAATCAACCGAATGTAAGAAACCGTAAAAGTACTCAAAACCACTAAACTAATTCACATATGAATAATCTTGCACACTTAAAAACAGTATTAGGCACTTGAGTTAATGGAAAAGAAAAAAGCAGATAAAAACAACATGTATATAAAAGTGACTTCTAAAAAAAATTAATCACATATTATAACCTTAGTTAAATTCCAAGGAGAGCAATTGCTAAAAAAACTAAATTTAGTAGAGGTATCCACTAAACCACAAGAGATACTAAATCAGATGTTACAAGAGTATATGGATACAGAGTTTCTTATTCCATTAAACAATCCAGATTACTACCCATATCAAGGAGCATAAAATGATACCACCATCAGTAATTTTCTCACTGCTTGCAACTGTTGCAGTTGTACTCAAAGACAAATATGAATCTGAAGACAATTAAGTTTTAGCCATATGGCTTTCAGCAATACATAACATAGACAAAAGGATAAATCATGTCAAAACTACCATTAACAATAGAACAGTTGCATAACCAAGCCCCAGTACTCTTTACAGAGGAACCACATTTTGAAACTAGTGATAAATACCACTTCGTCTCATCAATAGATGTAATCAACGAAATCAAGTCACACAATTGGCACCCCGTGTCAGTTCAACAGTCATCTGTAAAAGATGAAGATAAAGAGGGATACCAGCGTCACGTAGTACGCTTTCGTCATTTCGATGACTTACTTAGCCCAAAAGAGAATGCAGTTGAGCTACTTTTATTCAACAGTCATGATAGAAGTACAGCTTTCAGCATATCAGCTGGCATTTTTAGATTCGTTTGCCTTAACGGTTTAATTGTATCAGATAATATTTTTAATAGTTACAAGATAAAACATATTGGCGACAGAGCCAAAGATATAGATATGGCTATTGATAAGATCACATCTTTTAAGCCACAGCTTGAGTATAAAATCAATACACTAGAGTCTATCAAGCTATCAACAGGTGAAAAAGAAGCGTTTGCTAAGTCTTCGATACCACTCAGATTCCCAAAACATCTTGAAGTAGACTATAAAGACCTATTAGTTCCACATATTGAAGAAGACAAAAAAGATGATATTTACACAACGCTTAACGTTATTCAAAATAACCTATTATCGGGAAATATATCTGGTATCAACAAAGAGACTGGTCGTAAATTTACATCTCGTGAGATTACCTCTATAGGTAAAGATAAAGAGGTAAACCAAGGTTTATGGGATATAGCGGAGCGTATTGCTTCAATCAAAGAGCCAGAGATGGTATTAGCGGCATAAAGGGAGTTAGAACTATGAAGATGACAAACTACAGACTCCAAACAGAGATGGAGAACATCAATGCAGAAAAACAAGAGTGGTTCAAAAACTATATTCGTCAAGTTCTGGAATCTAACAAACCTTACCATGCAAAAGCGGATTACATAGGCTTAAGCATTCAGGAAATCCAAAACAAGATAGATTATCTAGCAGATGATATAAAAGAGATGAGTGCTCTTAAAAAGAGTCTCACTAGTGCAAAAGCTACAGCACTTGAAGCAACTGCTACGGTTTTAGCAGAATATGGCATAGACAGACTAGATGGAACAGCTATATCTTCTATAACTATCACACCTCAAAAGACTAAGCTCAAAGATACTTTCAAAGTTACAGATGCAGATGCTCTTATCAAGCTAGGCTACTACACAGTAGCCGTAGATGAAGAAGCAGTAAAAGCAGCGATGGTTAGTGTTGAAGGTATGGACGAGATAGATTCATTTGTGGAAGTTGGTGTTGAAAGCGAGGAAGTACCAGCCAAAATAAAAGTTAATGCTAGACGTTCTAGCTCAAATAATCAAGCTACAGAACTACTAAACTTAGTAGATTCTCAAGAAGCGGCATAAGGAGGATATGATGTTTAACGATAAGCAGATACAAGCATTAGGATATGAAATAGACAGTTCAAGGATAAAGCAACGTTCTAAAGGCAACATAACGCTCTCTTACATAGAAGGACATGACCTTTTAGACACAGCCAACCGTATTTTCGGATATGGTAACTGGAACTACACTGTATCAAGTCTTGAACAAGTATCACAAGAACTCAACCAAAATCAAAACCATATCATCTGCTACAAAGCGGTAGTAAACGTCACTGTATATGATGTAACTCACTCAAAACATGTCAATCGTGAAGATGTCGGCTTTGGTACTGGGATTGCAAAAACACTAGCAGATGCTCACGAGGGAGGTGCTAAGGAAGCACTTACTGACGGGATAAAACGTGCAATGCGATCATTTGGAAAGCAGTATGGATTATCTCTTTATGGTAGCTTTAAACCAAATACGAATAATACACAAAATTACCAACAACCTGCACAGTTACAGCAACCACAACAACAATATAGCCAGACACCGAACCAACAACAAACAGTGAATAATGCACCACAAGATTATTCTAGCCTCTACAACATAGGTTTAACTGTTTTAGAACAAGGTCAAAATCTAGTCATAGTTGGCGAAGATCAATATAATAAACGTGATTCAATTAAAAGCTTTGGATTTCGTTGGAGTGGTTCTGTATGGCAAAAACCTAAAGAACAGCAGGCTGCTTAGTATGAGTAAATTAATACCATCAACACTTCTTAGTGATATACCTGATCTATATGAAACAGAAGGACATCTTGACCCCATTTTAAGGGTTAAGCTGTTTACTCCCGATAGCTGTTTTACCTGGTATGTGATAGAACTATCAAAATCTAATTTAAACACTTGCTTTGGTTATGTTCAATCCTCTATGGATAGCGAGCTTGGCTACTTCAGTCTTGAAGAGTTGGAGTCTATTCATGGACCATTAGGACTTGCAATTGAACGTGACTTATCATTCAAACCTACGAAATTTAGTTCCATAAAAAAGAGTGAAAATGACCACGCTTCTTAAAAACAAAATCAACACCATGGTAAGAGTACTAAAAAACGATGGCTCTGTCACATTTGAGTTGGAAAAATCCTACTATGAGATATTTGAAAGTTCTGAAGGTGGCTATGCCATCAATGTATATTCTAGTGCTGATAGGGATGAAGAGGGAGAATTCATCGATAGCAATATGATTGATGGTGGTCACTGTAGCGGTAGTGCTAAAGATGCAGTCATTTTTATGTTGCACAATTAAAGTAGCTAGGGTATATCTCTAGTTGCTTTAAAGTTAGAATCTGGGCAATCTTTTTTTCTTCTTTTTCATAACTCTGTATATCAGACTATATAGCTTGATTACCATAAAAGTCGATAGTTTAAAATTCGTATACTAAGTTATCTCGTAGTACTGTGATAGACCTACTTTAGGTATGAATGATATTATATAGCATGAATTATCTATTATAAATATTTATATAAAGAAGATCAGTAGTTGTTCATGTAATAACTAGTACATAGAGTGATTTAGATAAATTATCATTAGCACAAGATGAGAGTAAGTTGTGCTCAGTGACACAGCATAGAGAAAAGATTAAAAAAATTTATTGTTTGTATACATACTTTATTGAGTAAATAAAAATAAAAGGATATACAAATGAAGCCTAAGACTCCAAAACAAATCAAAAGAGAAGATAGCATAGTTAGATATGTTGATGCCTTATTTGATAACCACTCTAAGATAAATGTGATAAGAGTTGATTATTCTTATAAGAAAGAAATAGCTGCTATTAAAACTCTAGAAGAAGCTAACAAAGACTTAAATCGCATGATGAACAATAGACGAGGTAAGCCAACCATATTCAGTGATCAAGTTGGATATATAATTACAAAAGAGTATACCCCAGAAAAAGGTGTGCACTTTCATGCTGCCTTAATGTACGATGGTCAAAAGGTGCTTAAAGATATTAATAAAGCAAATGATCTTGGTAAGTACTGGGTAGAGGATATTACTAATAAGGAAGGGCTCTTTTTTAACTGTAACCAAAAGAAAGAACAATATAAAAACATTGGTATAGGCATAATATCACATGACGATACAGAGAAAAGAGAAAACCTCATAAAGCATGCTATATCCTATCTTGGTAAAGATGATGCAAAACAAGATATAACACAAGTTAAATCGGAAGGCAAAATTGAGAGAGCATTTATACGAGGTACTATCCCTAAGAAAAAGAAAGAAAATATTGGTAGACCTAGAAAAAAGTAATATATGTATTGTATTACATATATATTTCAAATATGATTGGACTATAAAACATTCAAAGGTGCTATGTTAGAGGATCATTAAACGATAAGGGTATCTTTGTAAGCAAACAAGAAGATTTTTATTGTGAGGAGAAGTATGCATTTGAAATAGGTGGAAAAATAAAGGCTTTAATCAAATCAAAATGTAGATAACTCATTTCTAGTAAGTGATGATTTAGAAGTGGGAATCGGTAATAAAGTAGCACTTTGGATGTTTGTATTAGAAGAAGATAAATTCATAATTTTAAAAATACATTTGCTATCTAAAAAACTACATTTCTACATTTTGGCTGAGTCTTTTAGGGGAGCTATGCTTTAGCACTTAACCGAAAAACTTCTAACCATAGTACTCTAGAACATTACATATTCTAAGCTATTTTAGCAACTATTTGTCACAGAGAAGAGAACAGTAAAAAACACTCATGAATCCCATACATGTGGATGTTGTAAGGATATTACGAGCATAATATGAGAGTTTAAAAAACTCTCGCAACATTGTGCCATCATCTGAAACATTGCTACAACATACTCAAAATACAAGTCGGGACCGTTCACAATATAGGTGTTTACCACTCTAAATAGTAATACTCCTCCGTTTTGGTTTTACCATTATCTGTAAATTCTCCAGAACGAGTTCCAGAATCTGTTTGATTGAACATATCATCTTTATCTTCACTTTTCAACTGTGTAATGAATTTTCTGTTAGACATACAGTCTAAGAGTTCATAGGCTAATTGAAAAACAGTACTGAGTTCCTGCTGTCTGATGCGTGGTCTTACAATGCCCTTATCAATATATTCAATATCTGATTTGATTTCCGTTAACCTTTCTGGAGCAGTATTACCAACATTGTTAAGACAAGATGATTCAAGCGATTTATGAGACGATAAGACTAGCTTAACATCATTCTTAAACTGCTGTATCATTTGAGACATTTCATCCTCTGTAGGCTGAGTAACTACTACATCTTCAATAGGTCGATAATCACGAGCTAAATACTCTTTAAGTTCTTTTAGCTCTAAAGGAGATATATCTACTTTACCATCAAGTAGTTGATCACTATTTTGAATGAATAAGCCATCCTCATTGTTTGCTTTTAAATAAAATTGTCCTACAGATAAATTCGGAATTTCATTAACCACTTCATTATTGAGCACTTTTTTCAAGACATCTGCAACACCGTTACTATCCTTTCCTAAAAGCTTAATATTTGTATTACTTGCAATGATATTTCTCATTGGAAGCTTAACTTGCATAATTGATGGAAAAGAAAAGTTTAAATGTATTTTAAATTTTCTAGCCTCAGTAATAAGTTCTTCAATTTTTGGTGTGAGAAAGTTTTGACATTCATCAATATAACAATAAGTAGGCTGTCTATCAGCTTTGGGAATCTTCGCTCTATTAAAGGCAAATTTTTGAATCAACTCAAGTATAAAACGAGTAAAATATCCATAATGCTCCGGTAAGTTATACTTATTGACATTTAGAATAATTACTTTACCCTTCGTATTCATCAATTTTTCGAAATTAAATGTGCTTTTTCCGTTAACAAGATTGGAAAAATAATGGTCACTAAGAAGTTTTTTTAATCGTCTTCGCAGAGCATCTCTAGTTTGTTTTGCAGCAGAGAAATCATCTTCAAAATACTCATTATCAAGATCATTTGGACTTTCTAGTCCTAATTCAATTAATTTTTTGTTTTTTTTGTCATTCATAAACTGTAATAGTTCTTTAAAACTGCTATCCCCTTTTCTAAGAAGAACACAAGTACAATGATAGAGCATCTCTTCCATAGCACTACTAAACTTTTCTTCATCGTTAATTGCTTTAACAACTGGAATAATGATGTTAGCTTGAAGTTTAATCTCTTGTTCACTAAGTTTTTTATCATTCTCAAATATGTTATATGTTGGAGTCATACCATCCTTTAGTGCAGGGTCAATGAAAACAATTCGCTCTTTTTCAATTGGAAGTTTTAAAAGGTCATATGAAAAATCACCATGCGGGTCAATGACAAGGACAACACCATCTCCCCTACGAATATCACTATAGATCATTGTTTTATTCGTTTCAGTTTTTCCAGAACCAGTCTCAGCTACCGTTAGAGTATGAATACGGTTATGCCCATGAACAAGGGTATCAAAACTATCATTAAACGGATCAAGTATCGGTATTTGACTCTCTGAAGTGAAATTTGTATCAATCTCTATTTCACTTAATGATTCAAGATATCGTTGATTATCATTCTTATACAAATCAAGTTGATTATCCCTTATTGATGCAACTTCGTACGAATAATAGTCTAATGATTTTTCAATCCCTTTATACAAGGGTGTTAAATTATCAACATCTAGTTGTTGAAGTACATTTTTCTTAGTGTTTATAAACAGTGTTTTAGTTATTTCCATCATGTCTTTAAAGAATGAGTCCACTTCATCTATTGTCACAATAACTTTAGTTTGGATAGGGATTGTGTATCCATTAGAAAATATAGACTTATGAATAACTATTGATATAAATAACTCTTTAAGTCTTTCTCGATCTTTTTCATCTTTTGGAATGTGCCTGATATGTAAAAAAAGTAATCCCCTTACTATCTCCTCAAAATTTGATTTTTGCAGCATCTCATCCGTAAGTGTATTAACTATACCTGTGTTAAATAGTCGTTTGATTACGTTATCCACCACTAAGTCTTCAGACAATGTTTTATTACCCACTAATAGTAAAATAGTGTCATTTTCTGTACCTATATCCTTAATCCACAGGGATATACAATCTGAATTTCGTTCGGTAATGCTTGACATCACTTTTTTAGTGAACGTATCACTTGTACTATTATTTAACAATCTTTTTTTCATGTACCGTGTATGTGACAATAAATTTCTTTTGAAAGTTCCATTGGAGTATTGTAATAGTTCATATTTACTGTCAGGTTCAACGATCTCTTGATCTACTACATGTAAGCAATTAAGAGCTATAAAAACCGTATTTACCCTAATTTGAGTATTGTTTTTTAATACATCGTTCATATCATAGACAATATATATATCTGGACCATATCGACTCGAAAGCTCCTTTTGAATTTCTATATGATCATCAATAATTAGCTCTCCACTATTGGTACGGTAATACAACAGATTTTTGTATCGCCATAGACTTATCTCAGGAAAATTAATTCTGTTATTTAGTAAATTGTTTTGCTTTCCCATTAGTTCATTGTATTTATTAATCTCATTATTGTGGCTCCATTGCCTACTAGCTTCTGCATTCAAATATCTCTGATGCATATTTTCCATAGATGAAACATAATTACCATACTGTTTTAACTCATAATCTAACTGACCATTGATTGTTTGCATGGTCTGTGTTACTCCTATTGCATTCTGAACTGTTGCAACATTTTTTCCTTGCTCTTCTTCAACTTGTTCGTATAAATCATCGCCATTTTGAGTCATATTTATGATTTCGCTCATTTTATCTCCTTTTTATTTTTATTGAAAAAAACCACATCCTACTAAAGCCCTAAAAATGGACTTTAGTAGGATAATAAATGTAGTAATGTAGTTTTTGTTTATAGAGACTGTTTTACGAAAATTTAGCAAACCAAACATTTCCAGATTCTCTTCTAGTTGATTTAAAACCTAGGTCTTTTAATTCTCTATTGAATTTTCCTCTTCCCAGTGGTTCTTCATCATTAAGTTCACAAAACAATTCATACTGCTTGAGAACATCTTGATAACTCGTTACAATTGATTTTGGACTTCTTTCAGTTTTAACCAAAGCTGTCTCATTGACGAATAAGTTAACCGTATTAAATCTCTGCTTGAATTCTTCACACTCATTTGAAATATAAAGATTTTTATTGTTTATAATCTCTTTTACCCCAGCAATTAACCAATTGAATAAAGTTTGATTATTACCTAGATTCAACAATTTATTGTCAGTGCTACATGGAATAATTATAAGTGATTCAAGAAGAGCAGATTCATGTTTAATCATCTTGTAATCAACAAACAAATCATCTAACTTTGCGTCACTCCTTTCAAAATACTCCGCTACTAGATCAGAGGGTATAACTTTCTTTAAAGAGGCTACAAAATATGAAATTTGTTCATCGTCTAATCCATACAAACAAAGCTTTTTTGTGTTGCTCAAGTCTTTGACAAAAACTTGAGCGATAGAATGCTGTAAAGTTTTTTGTGTGTCCTTAGAGGAAATAATTGAATCTAATGATATAAGCTCATTATATGCTTCGCTTAAATCGTACTCAGTATCAATAATATGGGTTAAAAAAAGCTGTGGATTATGATCTATAAAGTCAACACCTTTTTTACTAATTGATAGAATTCCATTGTTTGTATTAACATAGGTAAGATCTTCAGGTATTGATATATCAAAATACGCATCCTGTATAACCTGCTTTTCTAATTTATTTACAAAAGCAACACTTGATGAAATGAACAGCGATATACCCATTCTCTTCGATGCAGTTTTTAAAAACTCTTTTAATAGTTGTAAATCTATCTCTACCCATTTCTTGGTGTTGTAAATGCAAAAGCTTTTATCATGATGATAAAGTTTATAGCTAAGACTTTTTGCTGCAATACTGAATATTTTTGAAAAGAGTACTATAGAAGCTTCTTTCTTATTTACCTTAGCAATAGAATCTTCACCTATCAAATTAAGGAGAGCTAATAATTCTGGAGATTTAAGGGCGGGTATTAACTCTAAGATACTATTTAATAGTTCTTGAGCTTCACTGTTTTTATCGTCATACGTATTGTTAAAGATGACTTCTTCATATAGATCATTTGATACATATTTTTCAAGTATATTATTCATAATAGACTTCCAAATTAGTTGGAGTTATCCATCATAAAGCTAGCAATAGCATCTATGGGAAATACTATTCTTGGTTTTTTAGACTTACCAATTTTTCTATAATTTGGCAATCCTATACCTTCTCTTAAGAGTTTGTCTAAAAAAGATAAGCTTATCCCTAGTTCATCAGCTGTCTCTTGACGAGAAAGTCCTAGTTTTTTATGCTTATCAAGAAGATAATTAGCGTAGTACTGCTTGTCTTTATTGTTGCTTTCATCAAAAAACATCTTACATCCTTTTATTTCACTATAAATAGTTTTATAGCTTTATAAAAAGAATTGTATATTTTATATTATTAAATGCAGCTTAATATATGTATTTCATATAATAAGTCTTTATTAAGTTTTGTAACTATGTTTTATTTTTATACTTTTCAAGTTCCTTTTTCAGTTTAATATTTTCTATGAATAGTTCAATTGATCTTATTGTTTGCGAGGGTACATCATTTTTTGATGCTTGAGATCTAAGGGTATTTACGTTCATACCAATTGCTGAAGCCAAGTCTTTCATAAGTAAGTTATACTCGTCTAATGTTCTTCTAATGATATTTTGTTTTTCTGTAAGTCCTATAATATCCTTTATTTCATCATCACTATACTCAAGAGGATAAGATATATTATTTTGAATAATCTCATTTTTTAAAGTCTCTTTATTTGAAAAGTTTTCGACTTTTGTAAGTTGCTCAGCTATGAAACTCTTATCTACTAAATAGTTTTTTTCTAACTTCTCTAGTTTTTCTTCTATATTCTCAGCAGAACCGTTATTAAATTTCGCTAATTTTTCAAAGAATAATAAGATAATCTGATTTAAACTTCCTGCATGGTACTGACCAAATGACTTTTCAGAATAAATTATTTCAACCGTGAAAGCCATAGGATTATGTATTTTCTTAAATAACAATTTATTATCTGTACCTTTTTTTAATTTAGGAACACGTATGGTTCCTAAAGTAGCTGTTGGAATAACTTTAACTTTCATCTTTATCCTATTTAAAAACTTTTTCTACACTATAGAAATATTTAATCTTTTACCAAGTGCATTAGTAGCACTCTCAAGCGTGTGTAAAGTTAAAGAGCCATTATCAGGATTTAAAAGCCTATTGACAACTGCACGACTTGTTTTCATCATCTCAGCCATTTTAGTTTTACTAATATGTTGAGCTTTCATCTCTTGTTCTAATTGATATGCGATAACTCTCTTTATAGCTATATCATTAGTTTCTTCATAAATTCCATCTTCTTTTAAAAAATCGTTAAAATCACTTCCAATATGTTTACTACTCATCACATTCTCCTGTATCAATTTTTTTTCTTCTCTCTATTGCTATACTTTTCTCTTTTTCTGGTAACTTCTGATCCTTTTTAATAAAACCATGCAGAAGAACCATACAGTCTTTATATATGGTAAAAATCACTCTCGCTATTTTATCACTGACTAATTTACTTCTTACTTCCCAGAGCTTATTTTTAGTATCAACTTTTCTAACCAAGGGCATACCTATAGGAAATCCAAATTCTACTGTTTGAATATCAGCCCCTATGGTTTTTCTATCTTCCTTATCAAGTGTTAATAGCCAATCTTTTACAGGTTCATTACCGTTCTCACTTTTATAAAACCTAACAGCAATTATTTTTTCCATATAAAACCCTAATTATTAAATTATTGTATCAAAAAAGATACACCTTGTCAATTATTCTCTCCATTTGTAGAGTATAAATTATTTAATGCGTTTTGTGTACCTTGATGTAGCTCAACTTTAGCATATCTCTCTGTCATTTGTAGTCTACTATGGCTCATAAGCTTTTTAACATCTAAAATATTAACATGAGGATTTTTTACAAGATGAGTAGCAAACGTATGTCTAAATGTATAAAAAGTCACTCTGTGCTTTCTATCATTGCTATCAAGTCCTTGATTAAAGAGTTCATCAAGTAGTGGCTGTATCTGCCCTTTTATCCCTTCATAAGTGATGGGCTTAGTTGTAATAGTTTTTGGATTATCTGGATGAAAAATATAATCATCTGCATTTAAATCTTTTGTAGCTTCTAGTAGATGTTGATATAAAGTATCTATTAATGGTACAGGGTATCTTTTCCCTTTTTTAAGTGCAGGGAAGGTTAACGTTTTATTGGATATATCAAAATCTTTTTTTTGTGTAGTAATTATAGCTTGTGGTCGTGCTCCTGTACCTAGTGCGACAGCAACATATAAATATGCTTTAGGTTTATGTATCAAACACTGAAAGATGTGTTTGATCTCATCTGTAGATAAAACTCTTTCTCTTTCATTTTCTGGATCTTTAATAGATATCTTTTGTAGAGGGTTGATAAATCCTTCAAGTTCTTTGAACTCTTTGATACCATAATTAACAACCGCTTTAAATGTAGCATGGTAACTGTTTATGGAAGCTTGTTTGTAATCTTCTTTAAACCCCTTAAGCCACTTCTCTACGGCTTCTTTTGTTATATCTTTAACAGCTTGCTTACCAAAGTATGGTTCAACCTTATTTTGATATTTAAAAAGTGATTCTTTAAATATATTTGGCTTTGCTCTAGTTTCGTAATCTGTAAAATATTTATTTGCTACAGCATTAAGAGATATTTTCTTAACTTGTTTTCTTTTTTTAATAAAATCTGGTTCGTCACCATCTAACTTCATCTTGTTGATTGTTTCAATTCTTTTACGATTTGTAAAAGCTTCATTTATGTTATGTGATCCTAAACCAACTTTAATCCACTTCTTCTTACCCTCTAAGTTTTTATATGTAAACTCAAAGACACGATCACCATCTTCTAACTCTCTATAATAAACACCGGTATACTTTTTAGATTTAATTCGCTTTACCATTTAAAACTCCGTGCTACCCTATTGCTACCCTTTTTGCATATTTCTATCAATTTAGGTACATTTTTATAAAGTTTATAATATCGTAGAAGTTGTTTAAAATGGCTTAAATAAGGGCTTTGTGAGGTTTATGAAGTTTTATGAATTTTATGGTTGTAATGATTATCTATCATTAAAATCATATACTTTTTCCTTATCTTTAAAGGCTATATTTAACGACCTTTTAGATGTTTTGGGGTAGAAATTTTTATTTTATTTCTACCCTTAGATGAAATATTATGAATTCTTTCTACCTAATCTGGGTAAAAGAGCTATATATTAAGGGTAAAAAATTAATTAATGAAATTATATCTTTTTTTTATTGTGATATTGCTAAAAAATATTTATAGAAGTATCTCCTAGATACTCTGTAGCTGTATAGTCTCATCATATATTATAAGTTGATACTTATCACTTTTTGGTTTCTCGCATAATTCAGAGTGTATAGGATAGCTAACCTCAGTTCTTTAATCTCTTGCAACAGATGTACTTGTATTCGATTGTAACTCATCTTACTAGCTTATGCTCTTTACTTTGCATACTATATCTTTTTCCGAGGTATCAATGTTTATTAATGTAAGTTCGCTAAATACACATATAATGGACTTGGGTATTTATATGGCTCCGGATACTGAAAAATCTAAAACAACATATAAAAAGCTGAAACAAGGACTTCATAGCTATATCAAACCTTTTAACTTCTTTATTTTTATTCATTTTTGGACACAGTTTAGGCACCCTCTCCTCCAATAAATTAAATCATTATAATTTAGACTTAGAAAATTATTTTTTAAAGTAAAATGAAAATGAATGATAATTATCTACATATTCATAAGATAAAGTAGCTTGATGTTTATCAATGATTTTTTTGACAATGTTTAACCCAAGACCATAACCTTTAGAACTTCTAGAATCTTCTTCTTGAGTAAATGCTTCTAAGTAGTATAATATGTCATGAGTCAACTTATTACCTTTATTCTTGACTGTTACTACATCTGTATCCGCAATAACGTAAATGGGATATTCAGAAGTATATTTGATTGCATTGTCAATTAGGTTTTTTAGTGCAAGAGAAAGATAATTCAGATCACCATCTATTAAAAAATCATTTTTAATATCAATGTTTATTATTGATTCGTCTTCCAAAATTAGCCTTGAGAGTGCTTCAAGTATTAAAGTCTCTACTTTAAAAACATCTTTTTTAATATCACCGACGGCATGAAGTTTTTCAATCTCTAAAAGTTCAGCACTTAATCGTTCAAGTTCTATGAATGATTTTTGTATAATTGCTTTTGATTCTGAAGCGTCAAGCGTTTCAACTGCAAAAAGTCCTTTAGATATAGGTGTTTTAAGTTCATGACTAATGTCTCTTAAAAACTCTTCTCTTGAAGTTATAAGATTCTCTATATTTTGTGCCATTGTATTATATGTAGAAGCCACATTCCCGATTTCATCATTACTTTTTACCTCTACCCTACTTGGATATTTACCTTGTGTGAAATTTTGCATTTTCAAAATAAGTTCTTTTAAAGGAGATAGTATTTTTAATATAATCAGAAAAATAATGATTAATACGATGATATCAAATAGTACCAGTATGTTAAGCAGCCACCGCTCTTGAAAGCTTTTTTGCAATTGATTATCGATAAGTAGTATGCTGTCATCCATGTAACGTATAAATAACAGATATTTACTATCAGTGGTTTTTAGAATTTGCAGTTCCCCAAAAGAGTGCGGTTGCTTTAAAATTATTTTCATAGACTTATCAGTCGACATGTCTAATCTGGTTAAATTTAAAGTCTGTACTTTTGTTTCTATCTGATCAGGGTTTAACATTGCCAGCAGTAAAAATATCTCTTTTGCATCTTGAAGGTATTTTTGAGTGATAAGAGCTTCAACTCTCTGCGTATTTATTTTGTCCATCTCATACCCGATAACTACCATAAGTGAGAAACTTATTAAGAAAAGAATTGTTATTTTTTTAAAAATTGACATATTTTATCCTATGAATTTATACCCGATACCCCAAACTGATTTAATATAGTGAGGCTCTTTCGCTTCATCACCTATTTTTTGACGAATATTACTAATGTGAGTATCAATAGTCCTGGCCTTTGTGTCATGCTCTAAGCTAGTAGCATTGATTATCTGCTCTCTTGAAACATTTTTACCTCTATTCTTAATTAAAAACAGAAAGATTTCAAACTCAATTCTAGTCAAATCAATAGGGTATCCATCAAGATTCATGCTGTATGCACCTTCGTCTATCACAAAGTCAGAAATTGTCATACTGCTGTTCTTACTGTAACGACTCAGTACCGCTTCAATACGCAACACTAATTCTCTTGGCTCATAAGGTTTTTCCAGATAGTCATCAACTCCTAGTTTGTATCCATATATTTTATTGCCGATATCGCCTCGTGCCGAAGAAATAATAATTGGAATATCTAACTTGTCTTTAATAGCCTTTGCAACATCAAAACCATCCATCTCAGGTAGCATAAGGTCAAGGATCACAATGTCAAAAGACTCTTTGTCAACAAGGATAGAATTAAGAGCATCTTTTGGATTTGCATAAGCGACAGTTGTAAAGTCATAATTCATCAGATAATTACTAATAAGAGTTTGCATCTGAATGTCATCTTCAATAAGCATTACTCTTTTAATCAACTTCCCACTCCTTCATATACTTAACGAAATGTCTTCTCTGGTTTGGAGTTAGTAATTTATGCATCTTTACAAAAAATTCTGCTTGTATATTAACAGATAAACTCTTTAATCTGCTAGTTAATCTAACAAACTCATCTCTGTCAAAAGTATCAGATAAAAAAAGTTTTGAAATCTTTTTTCTAGTATCTTCTTCCTCATAAAGATTTTTATATTCGTGTTTGAATTTTTTTACAATTTTTACAAGCTTTTTGTATTGATGATTACTGAGTTTTAAATAACTAACATCAAGGGGAAGATGATGCTCTTTATATTCATGTTCATCGCCATCTGCAAAAAGTGGTGACATGATCAATAGTAAGATTATTAACAGTTTCATATCAGCTCCCTATAGTAGGCATTTTAATATTATTATCTTCAATTAAGCCTTTTTCAACATCTGAGTGACAGGCTTTACAGTTTGCTTTGCTTTTTACTTGTTTACTTTTGAAATATATGCTATCAATATTTTCATGTCTCTTTTTCCAAAAAGGAGTTTGTGTTATAGCTATAGTATCTTTATTTTGCAAAGATTTCAATATATTCACAGAAGCTTCGCTGGTGGAATATTCTGCAGAGTTGGCTAAGAGATAATTCAAAATATTTCGCGTATCTTCAGGTTCCAATGATGCATCATCGCCAAAATGCTCTTCCAGATTTGCCATCATAATTTTCCATGATTTTTTTGGAAGTAATGCGGGTGGATAGAGTATATGACAAGAGGCACACTCGTCCACAAAAAGGGCGTTCTCCTTTTTATAATCTATTGGATTATGATGTCTGGCTGTAATAATATTACCTTTTGCGCTTAATGCGTAAATCAAGACAAATATACTAAACCCAATACCAATAATAGATATGATTTTTTGAAAAAATGAAAGTTTTGTACTTTCGCCTTGTATATTTTTGTACCCACTAACAATAGACTTCAATGTTCCTTGTTCTGCATGTAATAATCTATCAAGCAAAACACCACTTACATGTGCAGCTATAAGTAGCCATAAAGCAGTTCCCAGAAATTCATGTATCTCTTCAAAAAGCTCCATATCTTTAAAAAATGAGCTATGTAAAAAAGCGAAGACACCTCTGTTCTCTTGAATGCCATATGTCAAAAAACCGGTTATAATCAGCAAAAGAAGTACAATGATTATTCCAAGCAAAGTATATCCTGCCGCGGGATTATGTCCTATATACTCTTTTTTAGGATTAAAAATCGAAAAGAGGTACTCTTTAAGAGCGGTTATATTCAGATTCAAATCACTAAATTTAGAATATTTTGGACCAACTATTCCCCATACTACTCTATATAAAACCAGTATACCAAGCGCACTGCCCAAGGCTACATGCAGACTAAGAAAATCATCCCATTCAGCTGTAATATATGCACTAAGTACAGATATAACCAGCAGAGCATGAAAAATACGCGTTGGTAGTGTCCATACATATGTCTTCATCTCACTCCTCCTATTTGTTTAATGCTATCTATTAGTCGTCCCAACGACCATAGTTTGGAATAAATATAGAACTTTCTCTATAGTCTCCTTTTTGGGCATTTGTATGACATAAGTTACAATTTGCAATGCTCTTAACCTCTTTTTGCTTAATTAGATTTCTTGGGATTTTTCTATGCTCTTTTTTAAAATAAGGCGTATTTGAAATCCTAAGCGGCGTCTCATCACCTCTACTAGAAGCTGCTGTTTTTGTAATGTGTCTATCAATGTATTTGCTGGAAGCACTTGTTAAATACTCAGTCAATGTTTTTTTATCTTCTGGTTCAACCGTTGCGTCTACACCAAAGTGATTTTCGAGTGTGTCCATCATTTTGTTCCATGAACGTTTTGGTAAAAATTCTTTTTGATATGCCATATGGCATGCACTGCATTCACTAATATAAAGTTTTACTTCGGGACTCATTTGTATTTGCTTGATATTACTTAGAGAATACTCGTTTTTTTTGTATCTTCTTTCATCATCATGATCATCATCTGCTAAAATATATGTGCCACCTAATATAAAAACTAATGTTACGGGGAGTAAAAATAACTTTTTCATCTTCTATCCTTTGTTTATTTTGACATGATGTACACAAGCACATCGCCTTTTTCTTTAGCCGTTCCTTCACGCTTATAAACATCTTTAAAATTACGGCGTAACCATTTTTTTATATTTTTAAGGTTACTTAATCGCTCAACATTTGTTGAAGGAGAAAGAGGATCAATAACTTTTCCTGTAAAAAAATTTTCACCTTTGTTAGATAAATCATTTCCATGACAACTTACACAGGAAATATCCTTGCCTTTTTTACCAATATGTTTTGAAGTAAAAATAATTTCTCCCCGTTTGCTGTCAAATCCTTTAAATGTAGAATCTTTTTTTAAAACTTCTGAATTAAGAGTCTTTAGATAAGTATTCACTACACTACTCTGTGCGAAAACCAATAGTGATAAAAACATTGTTACTATAAACACTTTCATCTCATCCTCCTTGCGTTTTGGTACTTATATGATAATATCATTATGTCAAGTCTTGAGAATAGTTACTTGACAGTTTCTTGATAATCTACTTTACATTTAGCATTGATTGGTTGAAGTGTCTTTCTTTAAGCACTAATAACGTAATCAAAGAAATAGTGGCTAAAAGTAAAAAAAGTATATGACATTATGAGAATAATGGAGTATCAAGCTGTAAGTATTCCAGGACTAGTAATGAATGGTACTGTCATAAGTTGATGTGGCCACAGCATTCCAGAAGATGAGAATAAATTCTTTAGAGCTGAGAACAAGGCTTTAAAACAAGTGATGTGGCTGACAAACATTTAACTTTTTTTTTCTATCTGTTCACCTGTACCGAGTAAAACGGCTAGCCATTTTGTATTTTCATGTGCATCAAATACTATTTTTGCCATGATTGTCAATGGTATAGAGAGTAACATTCCAACAATACCTAATAACCAACCCCAAAATACTAAAGATAAAAAAACGACCAAACTAGAGAGGCCTAAACCTCTGCCCATTAACTTTGGTTCTACAACAGAACCAACAAGAATATTTACAGATAAGTATAAAAGTGTCACTAGAAATGCACTAAATGAACCTAACTGTACTATAGTGATTAATAGAGCTGGAACCGCTGCAATTATAGAACCGATGTTTGGTATAAAATTAAATAAAAAAGCTAGTACTGCCCATAGGAATGCATAATCAGTTCCAATAAGAAGTAAAAATATCCAGATTAAAAATCCTGTTAAGAGAGAAACTAATGTTTTTAGTAACATATAACTTTTTATTTTTGTAAATATTTCATGTATATGTATAATTGTAGCTCTCTTTCCATCTGCATAATCTATCTTATTTTCAAAGTGTGTAGACTCTAATAGCATAAAAATAACTGTAAAAATCACTACAAATCCATTTGTAAAAATAGACCCCATATTTTGTACTACTGTTGTAGAAAAAGTAAGTATTTCTTTAGAATTCACTACATTAGATAATTCTTGTGCGGGTATATCAATGCCTAAAGATTTCAAATACTCAACTACTGAAAAATATTGTAAAGAAAGTTTTTGAGAATAGACATCTATATTTGCACTAAAATCACTTACGGAGGTTCCAATGAGTTTTGCAACAAGTGTGATAAAGAGTAAAAAAATAGCAATTACTAGACCTAAAGAGAGTAGTTCAGGTAACCCTTTTTTTTTAAAAAAACTATAAGAAGGTGAGAGAATAATTGCTATAAAGAGTGATAACAAAAAAGGTATTAATATCTCAGCAGAATTTTTAATTCCTGCTAAGATTACAACTATACTTGCCATAACCACAAAAGAGTATCCTATTTTACCACTGTTCATTATTCAGCCTTAATTTTGTATATGTTTCTTATTTGTCAATTGTTGGAGATGGTTTGAGATATTAATTAATGCAAATGTCACTAAAAATATCATAAGTCCTGGAAAAAAGCTTACCCACCATGCTATGTCAATAACATCTTTACCTCCACTTAAAATAGTTCCCCAGCTCATCTGTGGAGCAACTACACCTAAACCCAAAAAACTTAAACCAGACTCTGCTAAAATTGCACCGCCTACACCAAATGTAAAACTAACAAAAAATATAGGCGCCAAGAGAGGAGCATAATATTTTAATAATATTTTCACTTTACTTACATGAGCAATATTTAATATCTTAATATATGGTTGTGAAGTAACTTTAAAGCTCTCAGAACGGATAAGTCTTGCTGTTGTCATCCATCCAGTCAATGATATTATAATTATAAGAATCAAAACAGAAGCATTCACATAGCTTACCAGAGCCAAAAGAAGAAAAAATGTAGGAAAAGTTAGAAAAAGGTCTACAATCACAACAAATGATTTATCTACAATTCCTCCAAAATATCCTGCCATAGAACCAAATATTAGTCCAATAAAAGAGGATATAACAGCAGAACCAACACCAATGATTAAAGATACTTTTCCACCTTCTATAAGTCTTGCAACAAGATCTCTTCCAAGTCTATCTGTTCCAAAAAGATGTTCTAAAGATGGTGAAATCAATATCATATCACTATGAAGTTCTGAAGCATCACCCTTGTAGAGATATCCACCAAAAAATGAGAAAAAAAAGATTGCAAATAAAATTAGTATGCTAAACTTAGGCATAAAGCTACTGTTTTATGCCTAAAAGAGTCTGCATCATTTGATCTATTGTTGTAATCACCTTAGCAGCAGCTCCATAAGAGGTTTGGTATTTAATAAGCTGTGCCATCTCTTGATCAATACTCACTTTAGTAACACTATTATATTGCAACTCTGTTGCATTAAACTGTGTGTTGGTTGTCTCATTTTGAAGTATTGCAGCATTTGTTTGCGTTCCAACGTATGTTGCGGTAATATCAAACATTCCATATATTGATGTATTGTAATTTTCATTTCCAACCTTAAAATCATATGATTCAAACTGCTGCTGAATCATATTTAAAGCCAGTCTATTATCTCCATTTATGCCAGAAAATCCAGCAGAAATTTTTGTTGGGTTATCTGTAAATGATTTTGTTAAATTAATACTTTGTGCATTATTACCATCAAAAAATCTATTCAAACCTAAAGCACCTGCGAAGTTAGTACCTGAATTAAAAGTCCCTTTTGATAAATTGTCGTTTAAACTAAATTTATATCCATTCGCTTTTTTATTTTGTTTTACAGACAATTCAAGTCTTAATTCACCCGAAGCCGAAGGTACATAATTAAAATTAAGATAATCATCTATGTCATTATTTGCATTACCATCATTATTATCATCGACTTGTGCTTTCATCTGTTCTTCAATTGAGTTTGCATTTGGACCGCTCATTGAAGTAGCATTGTCAATTGTAATAGTTCTTTTGGCTGCTAAATTTCCATCGACATCATATACAACTAAATCAAAAGAACCCTCTTTTATATTTAAGTTTGAACTCACTAATGAAGCTGTTGAGGGGATTGTAGTAATATTTGACTGCATGTTATATACTGCACTTGATGCATAGAGATTATTTGTTGATTCTATTAAACCTTTAGCAAAAGCATCTAATTGTGTTACTACATTTTGTATAGTTCCATCTGTAGGTGTTCCTGTCGTTGCATCTATAGTTTTACCTCGCAGAGCTAATATCGCACCAATTTTTCCACCAGAGATATTCTCTTCCATTGGTATTAAAACACCATCTTGTCTCTCAAAAGAAATATCGTAAAAACCTTCTTTATTGTTTGTTTTTGAAATTTTTAACGGATGAAAACTACTTCCATCAACAATATTAAAACCATTTACATTTAATGTGTAACTTCCTGTTCTTGTATTGGCATTTCCATTTACTTGAATATTTGCAGTTAATTGTCCTTGATTTACTTTTGCACCTATTAAACGCGAAAGACTTCTCTCTATAACATTTCTTTGATCTCTGAGGTCATTTGCACTTGTAGCACCTCCAGCTTCTGCCACATCAATCGATTTATTTAAGTCTGCCAATTGTGATGCTAAATCATTTACTTGATTCATATTCACGGCAAGCTCTTCATTAATTTGATTCTGTAGACTTGTCACTTGATTTTGTGTATGTGTTATATGTCGTGCTAAAATTTCTGTCTGCTTAGCTAAAGCAACTTTAATAGCATCATTATTTGGATTATCTGAAAAAGTTTGCCATGAATTATAATATGCTGCTAAATCAGCTTTTATACCAACTCCATCTATCTCTGGAAAATATGTAGAAAGTTGTTCTAACATCTTTTTTTGGTAATCACTTGACTCTTTTTCAGAAGATACTTGACTATATCTATCAAAAACAAAATTATCAAAAATTCTTTTCACATTCGTTATTTCTGTTCCATTACCAACTTTTCCAAAAGCAGCATCAAGAGGATTAGCTGCAGATGTTATAACTCTCTGTCTAGTATACCCTTCTGTTTCTGCATTTGAGATATTATGACCGACAGTGTTGATTCCAACTTGTGCAGCATTTAAACCAGAGTAACCAATATTAAGACTATTGAGCATTGATGCCATTTTAAACTCTCACTTCCAAAATTGATGGGTCTTTAGATGCAACTTTATGATAACCTTGCATCTCGGTTGGTACTAATTTTTCTAAAAAGTTATTGTATAAATTACTTACCATAAGGACTAATTTTGCATAATTTTTATTTACTTCTCTGAGATTATTAAGCTCTAACTTGAGTTTATCAAGAAGTAATTGTTGTTCTGGATTTAGAAGTTCAAGTAATTGTGTATCTGGACTTGAGGTCATCATCGAAGATATTTCATGATCTATAATCGCTTTTTTTGCTTCAAAGCTTTTTAATTTTTCATCTTTTAAAGAGAGTCTTTCAAACTGAGTGTCATGATGTGCTTGTTTTATATCTTCGATATCTAATTGAGTTATTTTTATAATATCTTGTAAATCCACCAAAGAATTTTGTAAATGATAAGACAACATATCTAACTCCTCTTTATGTATTATTTAAAGTAAAGTTTTAGCTATCTCCTGAGATAATGCTTCAATATTTACTTTATATTCTCCCGAGTTTATTGACTCTTTGAGCTGTTTAAGCTTATTAGTATCCTCTACTTTAGTGAGGCCTACATTTCCTTTTGATTCGTTTGCTTTGCTAGGATAAGCAACATGAACTACCGAATTATTTGTTTGTGAAATCATAATGAATCCTTTTATATACACCTATATCGACCAATTTATAATTTTCTTAAGCTATTATAACTATTTTTTTTGACTTAAATAATCATATAACATTTGTGAAAATCCAAACCCTCCTGCACTTGCTTTTGAAAGCTCGTCTCTGTACATAGATTTGTAAATTTTATCTCCAGGATCATTCTGCGAACTAAATAAATTTTTATCATTTTTTGCTGCATTATCCATAAGCATTTTAATAATGACTGCTTCAAAAGCATTTGTTTGCTCTCTTAGTTGTGCATCTTCTGCTTTTGGATTAATCTTTGGAACACTTATCTGTTGTGCTATTGAATTGATTGCATAACTCATTATATAACCTTTAAGTCAGCAGATATACTGCCAGCACTTTTCATAGCTTCTAATATAGCTATTACATCTTTTGGTGATGCTCCTAGCTTTTGCAAAGAACGAACTAAATTAGCAACAGTTGTTGTACCTTTTTTAGTATAGACTTCATTTTCATTTAAACCTATTACTAAATTCTTATCAACTGCCATAGAACCATTTGGAGCATTCATTTGTTTCTGTTCTACTATCTTTATAGTGATGTCACCATGTGTAATAATAACAGGTTTCAATGTTATATTTACACCAGCAACAATTGTTCCTGTTCTCTCATTAATAATGATTTTATTTTTTGTTGTATAGTCCATATGTATTTCTTGAACCTCTGCTAAGAACTCTATCATTGAACGATTTTTTGGACGTTTTAGTTTTATACTTCTAGAATCCATAGCAACTGCCACTTGCGTTTTGTAATAGTCGTTAATGGCTTTTTGCACAGCAACTGCATTTTTAAAACCTGCCTCTTTTAAAGATATTGTTGCATAATCTTGGTGAAATAAATCTATATTTATTTCGCGTTCTATTAAACCGCCTTCGTATACCACACCGGCAGTAGGATGAGATTCATTTCCAGCTCCACGCGAATTTTTTCCACCAATGCTCACACTTCCCTGAGCCAATGCATATATTTTTCCATCAACTCCTTTGAGTGGTGTCATCAGGAGTGTACCACCCTCTAAAGATGTTGCATCACCTATGGAGGAGACAGTTACATCAAATAAATCACCCTGTCTTGCAAATGGCTTCATTGTAGCTGTTATAACAACCGCTGCAACATTTTTAGACTTTATATCTATAGGTTTCATATCTATATTCATAGCTTTAAGCATATTTGAAATTGATTGAAGTGTAAACTTAGAAGTTGTTCCATCTCCTGTTTTTTTAAGACCAACTACAAGAGAATAACCAATAATTTGATTTTCTCTCACACCAACAATATTTGAAACATCATCAATTTTAGTTGCATATAAAGAATTTAAAAAGAGTATTAATAATAAAAGATAGCGCATAATTTTTCCTTGAACTACTCAAGAAAAAGCAATTACTATTCCAAGTTATTCACTATGAAGGTATGTTAAACTTGTATTACCAAATTTTTTAGATTTAATTTTTTTATATGGTCCTAATTCATCTGAAACTTCTAAGCCTGTCATATGTTCTATAATTATCATTTTCACCTGTTCTTTTGGTAAAGATGCAATAAGATTCATTGTTTTATCATAAATTTCTTCCATGCCATCACGAATGCTAAAAGGTGGATCTATATAAAAATATGCCTGCTCTTTTATCTTTTTTAGTTGTGAGACTACGGTATCAATATTTATAAAACTATCCCCTTCATAAACTTTACAAGATTTAGTATCTAAAGAGGTGATATTTGTTTTTAAAATTTTCAAAGCATCTCTATCTTTTTCCATGAAAAAAATATTTTTAGCACCTCTACTTAATGCTTCTAAACCAATGCAACCACTACCAGAAAAAAGTTCTACAAAATTTGCATCTATTATGTCAAACTGTAAAGTATTAAAAAATGATTCTATTACGATTGTTTTGGAACTGCGTGTAGTTGTTTTACTTGGCACTTTAAGAAGTCTACCCTTAAACTTTCCACTAATAATTTTTTTTGTAAATTGTTGACTCTTATTTTTCATAAAATGCTTTAACTGCTCGTAATATATTATCTTGATACTCTTGTGTTAAGAATTCTATACGTTTTTGCAATATACTAAAGTCCATTATATCACCTGTATTATCTTGTGTAAAAGTATCTACCTCAGTACCATGATGCTCTTTATATCTATTTTCTAAAGCCAATATAAGTTGTGATTTAGAAAAAGGTTTTATAAGGTCAGCCTTTGCATCTGTTCCTATATAAAAGCATCTTTCATCGTTTAAGCACTCTTCATCCCTTACGATTATATCGCATTTTTTTGAAGTACTTAAATAATTTCCTAAGAATAGTTCTAAGGACTTTTGTAACAAAGGGGACTTACACTCAACCCATACTTTCATAATTATCCTTGTAAATAATAATTTATACTATATTTCATATCTTCATCTATTTCTTTAGCATTGACAATAAGCCATTTAAGATATGCTCTATCATTCATATATATCTCTTCAATATATCTGCCTTTATACTTTCCAAAAGAGAATTTTTGAAGAAGAACACTCTTGCAACTCAACTCTTTCATTGTCTGTATCTCCACTAACTCGTGTAAATAATTAAAAAGAGTACTAACAAGGAGAGCATCACTTAAGGCATGATGTGCATATAAAGCATCTTTAATTCCATACTTTTGAAATACCTTTTGTTCTTCTTTATAAAGTCGTAATTCATAACGCATATATTGTAAAGAGTATGAATCACAATCTTCAATAAGATGTTTAGCGACTCTTTGTGTGTCTATAATATCACCTTGCCACTCTAAACCTGATAAAGAGAGCATTTGCATGTTAAATAGAGCATTATGCATGATTAAAACATTTTTATCACAATTATATTCTAATAAAAACTCATATATTTCAGTCTCTTTCAATGCTTGTTTGCCTTGAATCATCTCATTTGTTATATGATGTATGCTTGAGGCTGAGGCAGATATTTTTTTCCCTTCATTAATAAGCTCATATTTGTAAGAGTCTTCATATAAAAGAGCGATAGAGCAAATTTTATCTGTTGACTCAAAACCTGTTGTCTCAAGATCTATAAAAACTAACATTTTACTAACTTTACTCTCTTACACCGACTACTGAGTATGATAAAAGAAGCATAAGCCGAAAGTAGAATAAAAATATATAAAATATAAATATTAAACCATTCAAAGACAGAGTTATAATGAGCAAAAAGTTTTGTCAAAACAAGTGATATTATCATCAAACTTGCAACTAACCAAATAATTAGTAAAAACCATTTCCTCCACACTTTTATTAAATCACCATATCCTATATGCTCTATTGTTTCACTTTTTTCTTCTTTTAGACAGCTAAGAAGTGTTAATTTATAACCATTATGACAATTGTTAAATATATATTTTAAACCACGAAAAAGATATACAAGAAGCATTACACTCCAGAATAGAACAAACCAAAATTTAAAGATATTAAAAAGTGCCAAACTGACTTCTCCGTTCAAATCTTGCATACCTTGACGAATATATAAAAACCCTGTTGCAATAGCGGAGAGCAAAGATGCACTTATTAAAGTGTAAAGAGTTAAATTAAATGACCACTTTAACCATATAATAAAGAAAAATTTACTCACCCTCTTTTTTAAACCCCTCTAACATGCCATTATAGTGTTCAAGTGTAATAAAACTCTTCTCAAACCGGTAACGAATAATAAACTCAACAACTTTATCTTTTTCTTGTGTTGCTACACTTTCAACTCTTCCAAAGTATGCAAGCGAAACATTTTTACTTTTTACCAAAGCCGTTTTATCATAAAGAATTGCTAAAACTTGAAGATATTTTCCCTCTTTTATTTCACCTAAGTTTTCACTCAGTAAAGATGCACCAGAGAGATTTATAGCTTTAAACAAAAACAAATCTGAAAAATTTTTTACTTTTGCAGAAATACCAAGCTCAAGATAAAGATTTTGTAATATTTTAAGATTTTCCTTTCTAGCAATTTCATAACCAGATATCTTATTTGTTAAACTTTTTAATCTATCTAGTGCTGAACTCATATAAGTATTTCCTTTTCATAAAATTATATCAAAAAATAAATAATTAGCTATAATACTCTTTATTAAACTACATTTATTAAAGAGACATATGGATTACCTAAAAACACAAGGCAAAAAACCACTCAATGGCACTATAAACATCTCTGGTGCGAAAAATGCATCTCTTCCTCTTATCGCGATGACTATACTCGCTAAAAACAGTGTAAAGATAAAGAATCTTCCAGATGTTGCAGATATAAAAACTCTTCTTAAACTCCTCTCAAATCTTGGAGCAGAGTGTACCTTTTTAGATGATCATGTAAGTGTTGATACATCACCCCTTTATGAGACAAAAGCAACTTACGATATTGTTAAAACAATGAGAGCATCTATTTTGGTTCTTGGCCCTATACTCGCACGTTTCGGTCATTGTGAAGTTTCACTTCCTGGTGGTTGTGCTATAGGACAACGTCCTATAGATTTACATCTTAAAGCATTAGAGCAAATGGGCGCAAATATTGCAATAAAATCCGGTTATATTGAAGCAACTGCTCCTAATGGTCTAAAGGGCTGTAATATTATTTTTGATAAAATAACTGTGACAGGGACAGCAAATATTATTATGGCTGCGGCTCTTGCATATGGCATAACAACTATAACAAACGCAGCTAGAGAACCTGAAGTTGTACAACTTTGTGAAGTCTTAAATGATAATGGTGTGAAAATTGAAGGTATTGGTAGTGCAATACTTATCATTCATGGAAATGCTGGTAAGCTTATTAACATTCAACCATTTGCAATAATTCCCGATAGAATAGAAGCAGGCACATATCTTTGTGCTGGAGCTATTACAAAATCTGAAATCACTCTTAAAAATGTAGAACCTAAACATTTAGGTGCTGTTTTAGCAAAACTAGAAGAGATGGGAAGTACTTTTACACTTTCACAAACAGAAATTACTATTCATCCAAGTGAAGTTATTAAGCCTGTAAAAATTGTTACACAGGAGTATCCAGCATTTCCAACAGATATGCAAGCACAATTTTTAGCACTTGCAACACAGGCTGATGGAGTGTCAATAATAGAAGAGAGACTCTTTGAAAACCGTTTTATGCATGTAAGTGAATTGCAACGCATGGGTGCAGATATTACACTCAATGGGCATACTGCAACAGTCAATGGAAAAAATGAACTCAGCGGAACTGATGTTATGGCGACAGATTTGAGAGCCTCCAGTGCTTTAGTTTTAGCTGCATTAGTGGCTTCTGGAGAGACAAATATTCATCGTATTTATCATCTTGATCGTGGTTATGATGCTTTAGAAAAAAAATTAGCAGGAATTGGTGCAGCGATAGAAAGACTCAAAGAGTAAAAGCTCTTAAAAATTTTTCCAAAAAGAACTACTAAAGAGAACAAAAACTGTATAACACTCTAACCTTCCTATAATCATAGCGATGGATAAAAATATTTTATCAAAATCATTAAAAAATGAAAAATTGTCTGATGGACCAAGAAGAGAAAATCCTGGTCCTACATTTCCTACAATGGCGAAAGCACCTGAGACAGCTGTCATTAAGTCAAACCCTCTAGCAAATATATAAATTGAAACAACAACAACAGTAAATAAAAAAAGGATTAAAAAACCAAAAGTGGAAGAGAGTGCTCTCTCTTTTAATTTCACACCATCTATAAATACATATATAAGTGCATTTGGATGAAGTATACGTTTTATCTCTGAAAAGAGTGTTTTTAGCACAATTACATGTCGAATAACTTTTATTCCTCCAGCTGTTGAACCAGCATTACCTCCTACAAAAAGTGCTACAAATATAAGTGCAACTGCAAGATTTGACCAAGAACCATAATCAATAGTTACAAACCCAGTAGTTGTAATGACTGATGCTATGGTAAAAAATGAGTGCTTCGAAGCATCATAAAAAGAGTCTCCACTAATGTCTATGTGAACAAAAGTAAGTGCTATACTCAAAAAGATAAAAATCATTAAGTACCATTTTAATTCTTCGCTTTTATAACCACTAAAATCTTTGTGGAATGCCTTCAAATGAGCTAAAAAGTTAATACCTGATAAAATCATAAAAAGAGTTGTTGTCCAGATAATACCATCATTATGAAAATAGGCTAAAGAGTTATTTTTAGTCGAAAATCCACCTGTAGATATTGTTGAAAAGGAGTGGTTTATCGCATCAAACCAACTCATGCCAAAAAATTTTAAAAGTAGTGTATCCAAGAAGGTCAGAAGAAGATAGATAAACCATAAACTGAGTGCTGTATCTTTTATGTGTGGAGTAATTTTTTCAATTCCTAAACCTGTTGCCTCAGCTTTAAATAAAGAGAGACTCCCTACTGGATTAATCATAGAAAGAAGTCCAACACCCAAGACAATAACTCCAATACCACCAAACCAATGCATCAAACTTCTATGAAATAAAATAAGATGTGGCAGTGCTTCAATATTTGTGTAAACAGTTGCACCCGTCGTAGTAAAACCACTTACAGCTTCAAAAAATGAAGAGGCAAAGCTTATATTAGTATAAATATACAAGGGTATCGCTCCCGCAATTCCGAGAAGTACCCAGAGTAAATTTACAACTAAAATACTGTCTTTAATTTTCAAGTTTAAATCATGTTTTTGTAACATCATAAATATCAAAAAATTTATAAATAAAAGCAGACCATCATACAATGCAAACTCACTATAAGGCTCATTATAAATTATGCCTATAAGAATATCTAATCCAAATACTAATGATATAGTCATACCTAAAATTGATAATATTTTTATAATACTTTTATAATTCATAAATCCATCGTTTTACTTTTTCACTCATATCTTTGCTACAAAATGCCATAATTATGTCATTCTCTTCTATAATTAATTTATCTACAAAAGGAATTAAAATATTATCTCGTATATAAAGTATTTGAATATTATCACCATCTAAAGATTTTACTTTTTTATTGATATGCCTAGATGTTGAGATTAATTTTCGCATATAAACAATAGCTTTCGCTCCACAGAAACGTTTCTCTAAAATAATACCTGTTGGATTTATTTCTTCCATAATAGTATTGTAAGCACTCATTTTAGGACCTCGCATAGCAACAATACCAAGAGAATGCATAAGGTTATAGTACTCAACTTCATTATTTATAGCAACAACTTTTTTTATACCTCTATCTTTTGCTTCAAGACATTTAATAATATTGTACTCATCATTTTTTGTTGCAGATATAAAAATATCTGCAGAGTCTAAACCTTCGTTGTCAAAGAGGTCCAAAGTTCCATACTTAGAGTTTATAACAGTCGCTCTACCTTCAAGTATTTCATTTGCCTTTTCACAAATAGCAAAATCTTTTTCTACAAGTTTTACATCTTGAGTGATTTCAAGTAGTGCCTTTGTTATAGAAATACCTAAATCTTCTCCACCAAAAACGACACATTTTGTAATTTTTGGTCTGTTTTCCGTCACAAAGGTATCACAAGTTGTGTAAACATCTTCATCTAAAGCCATAAAATAGAGTAAATCTTTTGCTCTAATCTCATCACTTGATTTAGGTATAAAAAAATATTTATCCCTCTCAATGCCAACTATATTATATGCATTTTCTTTTATCTGTATGCTCTGTATATTTTCAGAGACAAGTACTGATGCTAATCTATAATCAGTATATTTAAAAAATTTCATATTCATTGCTTTTGGATAGTTTAGTAGTGCAGCAATAGAAAGAGAAGCAACCTTTGTAGGAAATATCACTGTGTCAATATGTAATCTATTTTTAATTTTGATGTTTGTATAGGAGTGATTTTGTAAACGAACAAATATTTTATCTATATCTAAAAAAGTATCTGCCATTAAAGTGGTTACTAGATTTACATTATCATTATCTGTCACTACAATAAGTAAATTGATTTTTTTACCTACAAGACTTTGATAACTGTGAATATTTTCTAAATTACCATATATAGGCAAAATATCTAAACTTTCACTCAATCTATCTAAAGCATCTTTATTGTTATCAATTATTGCAACATTATGTCCTATACATAATGTTTTTGCAAGATTAAATCCAACTTTTCCAGCACCAGCTATAACAATATTCATTATGAGCCTAATTTATTTTTCAAAGATAATCATTTCATATATACTTTTTTTTGTAACAAGTGCTTTATCTGGAGAGACAGAGTGAGAGTTTTTTGCTGTTTGTACTTCAGCTCGAAGTTCCTCTATCTCTTTTTCCATCTCATCTACATTCTCTTTTAAACGAAGAATGATGTCAACCCCTGCTAAGTTTACTCCAAGTTCTCTTGTTAAGCGTAAAATCAGTTTTATTTTATCTATATCACGCTGAGAATAGAGTCGTATACGACCATTTGAGCGAGAGGGGCATATAAGATTTTCCCTTTCATACTGACGAAGTGTTTGTGGGTGAATATCAAGAATCTTTGCTACTATACTTATCAAATAGACCGGTTCATCATACTTATGTATCATAATAACTCTCTTATATTTAACTTTTTGGTAACTTCTCTTGCATTAATTCTTTGAGGTCTTCCTCTAAATCATCTGCATTTGGTAGAATTATATTTGCTTTAAGATAAAGATCTCCTCGCATTTTTGTTTTACGATTCATTGCACCCATCTCTTTGACACGGAATCTCTGTCCATTTTTTGTACCTGCTGGAACTTTAAGTTTAATCTCTTTTTCCAATGTTTGTATAGATATTTTTTCTCCAAAGAGTGCTGCATAAAGTGGGACATCAAAACTCTTTACTAAATTATCATCTTCTCTTTCATACTCTGGGTTTGAGGCAACTGTTATTTTTAAAAATAAGTCTCCTACTCTACCACCTTGAGCATGTCCTTTACCTTTAACACGCATCTTCTCGCCACTTTTCACACCAGCAGGAATTTTAATATCAAACCTATCACCATTAACAGCTACAGAATGAGAACCACCAAGAATAGAGACACTAAATGGAATAGTTACATTAGTCTCAAGGTCTAAGTTTGGTTCTTGATGGAAACCTTCACTTCCAAAACCACTTCCTCCAAAAGAAGAGCCTCCAAAAGAAGAGCCTCCAAAACCACCTGCTCCACCAAACATTTGACGAAGAACCTCATCTAAATCAACATTACCACCCTGAGCACGAGAAAACTCATGAAAATTTTGCCCACCAAACATGGAATCTCCATGCATATCATACTGAGATTTTTTTTCTGCATCACTTAAAATTTCATATGCTGCATTAATCTCTTTAAATTTTTCTTCTGCTGATGCATCTTTATTTACATCTGGATGGTATTTACGTGCAAGTTTTCTGTATGCTTTTTTTATCTCTGGTTCACTTGCATTTTCAGTTATTTCTAATGTTTCGTATAATGATTTTGCCATAATACATTCCTTATTTCATAATTGTTTATATTTTATTAGTGGAATTATATCACAAGAGTTGAGTGGAAGTCAATCAAGGTTTAATTAATATAAAGAAAAAATGCTAGAATTAAATTCTAGCATTTTTTATAGCAGTTAAAAGCTCTTCAAAACCTGTTTCACTTGAATGCTCTACAGATTTCAACTCCTCTAATGCTCTTTCTACATTACCCTTTGTATTTGATTCAATGGCAGACATTAAACCTTTATGGACATTTGTATGGTGCTTAGAAATACTACTTAGAGCAGAACTTCCTTTAAGTAAGCTTCCACTAATTGAGCTAAACCATTGACCAAATTTACAACTATGCTCATCTGCAATATTCACAGCCTCATTATTTATTAGTGCTTTATACCCTTGAAGTTTTAATTCTATATGGTCAATTTTTCCATTACTTATGTGAAGTTCATTTGTAAGATTTTGTGTTTTATTTTTAATGTTACTTGAATTATCTTTCACCTTCAGAATATTTTCATTAAAAGAGTCTAAAACTTTCATAACTGCATCAGAGCCATCTGAGAACTGCTGACTAATTTCTATCATGGAGTTGGAGTTTTGTTTAAGACCATTTATATTTATTTCTACCTCTTGTGTTGCTTTTTGTGTACGTTCTGCAAGTTTTCTTACTTCATCAGCAACAACAGCGAAACCACGACCATGTTCACCAGCACGAGCTGCTTCTATGGCAGCATTAAGTGCTAAAAGATTCGTTTGGTCTGAAATATCTTTAATAAGGGTAATAATATCAGCAATAGAGGTGACACTATCATTAAGTGAGGCAGCATCATCAGAGAGTGCAGCTGAGTGTTGTTGAATCATCTCAACATTACTAGAGATAGAAGAAGTCTCTTCACCAACACTTTCTATTCTATGAGCAGTTTTCTCATTTAAGTCATTTATCTCCTCAAGTTCTGTAAGATTCTCTTCAATAGTTCGCTGTAAAAAACCTGTACCATTCTCATAACTATGAATTAAGACATTTACAATATTTTTTAATGTGTCATCACTACTCTCTTGGACATCAACTTTTTCAAGTTCACTTATTTTAAATTTTAGGTCATTGTTTTCTGACTCTAAAGATAAGACTTTATCTTCATAATTTCTAGTTAACTCTTCTATTCTAGCTTTTGATCCAAACATGCTATTAAGCCTTTTATTTATAAATTAGGCAATATGGTATACTATTCATTCTTAAAGAAACCTAAAGAAATATTTTAATGTAAAAAATGACGAATTTCGGAAAAATAAAGACTCATTCCAAACTCATTTGCAGCATCTATAATCTCCTCATCTCTGATGCTTCCACCGGGTTCAATTATATTTTTCACACCAGCATCTGCTGCTGCGTCTATGCTATCACGAAATGGAAAAAATGCTTCACTTGCTAGGGCTGCACCTGTTACATCAAGACCCATGTCTTTTGCTTTTTTAAGAGCACACTGTGCAGCATCAACGCGAGATGTCATACCCATTCCAACTGCTACCATTGCTGAGTTTTTAACATATACAACACAGTTGGACTTTGTAAGAGAAGCTATCTTGTATGCTATTTCCATATCTTTCATATCTTGAGCCTCAGCTGCGATTTTAGAAACGAGTTTTGCATTTTTAACTTCATCTACTCCAACAATGTCTGCATCTTGAAAAACGAACCCTCCATCTATGTGTTTAAAATCTTTTTTATCATTTGCAAGAATTAGTTTATCGGCTCCCATTTCAAAAAGTTTTATACGTTTTTTCTTAGCAAAAATTTCTTGAGCTTCTTGGGTAATACGACCAGCAATAACTACTTCTAAAAAAATCTCATTCATCTTCTGGGCAAGTTCGGCATTAACTATACCATTAACAGCTACAACACCACCAAATGCAGAAACAGGATCACACTTGAGTGCTTCTGTATAAGCTTCTAGGAGAGTCTCTTTTATAGCAAAGCCACAAGGATTTCCATGTTTAGAGATGCAAACAGCATTCTCTTCACCAAAACCAGCGGCGATTTTAACAGCCCCATTAAGGTCATTTAAGTTGTTAAAACTCGCTTCACCTTTTAGTGTTGTAAAGTTATCAGAAAAGTGACTGTCAAACTCATAAAGAGCACCTTTTTGGTGTGGGTTTTCACCGTAACGAGTATCCATAACTTTGTTTCCAACTACAAACTGCTTCTCACCAAAACCTTCGTTAAAACGTTGGTTCATATAGTTCGCTATCATAGAGTCATAAGCCGCTGTATGCTCATACGCTTTTATCATGTATCCACGACGGAAGTCTTTAGTGTTTTTTTCATTTTCAATTGCATCGATTACTTCAGAGTAATCTTCTACATTAGTAACAATGATAACCGCATCAAAGTTTTTTGCAGCTGAACGAACCATAGCAGGTCCTCCGATGTCAATGTTTTCTATGATATCGTCAAAATCATCAGTTCGTTCTATTGTCTCTTTAAATGGGTAAAGATTTACACACACTAGATCAATAGACTCAACACCAAGTTCTTTAGCTTGGTCAAGATGAGATTGCTTATCACGACGGTGTAATATTCCACCATGAACATAAGGGTTAAGTGTTTTTACACGTCCCTCAAAACATTCAGGAAACTTTGTAACTTCATCAATTTCTATAGCTTTTATGCCAGCTTCAAGTAACTTTTTATAAGTTCCTCCAGTTGAAATAATCTCATAACCATTCTTTATTAAAGAGTTACAAAACTCAACTATGCCTACTTTATCACTAACACTTACCAATGCTCTTTTTGCCAAAATATTTCCTTTTGGGAGAATTTTAAATAATAATGGAATTTTAACCAATTGTAGTTTAGATAATGGTAAACTATATAAATTAAATTTTGGAATATTTATATGAACAACATAGCAATTTTATGTTCTGGTGGGGATGTATCTGGTATGAACCCTGCAATAAAGCATTTTGTAGAGTACTCTTTAAAAAACTCATTGACACCGTACTTCATTTATGATGGATATGAAGGTCTAATAGATAATAATATCAAAGATGCAAACTACAAGGATGTCTCAGGAATTATAAACAGAGGGGGAACACAAATTGGCAGTTCACGTAGTAAACGATTTATGCTTAAAGAGTATAGAGCTCAAGCAAAATCAAATCTTGACAACTTAGATATAGATATGCTTGTAGTACTTGGAGGTGATGGTTCATTTCGTGGTCTGGATATTTTTTATCAAGAACATAATATAAAATTTTGTGGTATACCATCAACAATTGACAATGATATACATGGTACAGACTACTGCCTAGGAGTAGATACAGCACTTAACATTATAAAAAAATCTATAGATTCAATTCGTGATACGGCTGCATCATTTAAGCGTGCCTTTGTTATTGAGACTATGGGCCGAGATTGTGGGTATTTAGCCCTTGTTTCACACTTAACATCAGGTTCGGAACTCTGCCTTATACCTGAACTTGAATATAATTTAGAAAAGTACGAAGAGAACTTTAAGGAGCAGATTAAGAATGGTAGAAAATACTTTATTGCTATAGTCTCAGAGGGTATAAAAGAGAGTTCACAAAACATAGCTGACTGGTTTGAGAATTCTATAGGTATAGAGGCTAGAGTATCCATCTTGGGTCATACACAACGCGGTGGAAGTCCAACTGTTTATGATAGACTCATGGCATATAAATTTGTAAATTTTGCTATAGATGGGCTCTTAAACTCAGAAACAAACTCTATAATATGTTATACGGATAATGGCTTTGTATATAAAAATATAAATGAAGTAACAAGAAATAAATACCAACTTGATGAGAAACTTCTCTCTTATCTACAGAGTGTTTAAAAAAATTTGAATGGAAGATTTTAAATGAAAAAAGTAACTTTAATTCTTGGAAGTGGTGGCGCAAGAGGATATGCACATATTGGTGTCATTAAAGAGTTAACCTCAAGAGGATATCAGATAAATAGTATCGTTGGATCATCTATAGGTGCCATAATTGGTGCTATATATGCCTCAGGTGAGTTAAAAAAATTTGAAGATTGGGTTACAGAGCTTGATATATTAAATACAATTAAATTCCTAGACTTTAGCTTTTTAAATAGTGGTATTATAAAAGGAAATAAAATATTCACCTATATTGATGAGAATTTTTTGCATAAAAAAAATATTGAAGAGCTCAATATTCCCTTTATTGCAGTAGCAACAGATATAATTAATCAAAGAGAAGTTTGGTTTCAAAATGGAAAGACAATTGATGCATTAAGAGCATCAAGTGCTATTCCAAGTGTATTTGTTCCATATAAAATTAACAAAAAATTATATGTAGATGGTGGTATACTCAACCCCGTACCAATTTTGCCTATTGGACTTGATAAATCAGACATAATTATAACTGTCAATTTATCTGGAAAAGAGAATAGATCTCTAACAAAAAGAAAAAGAAAAAAAGATTCTTCACTTAATATTTATAATAAGGCACAAGAGAAAATATATCAATTTTTTAAAAAAGACAAAAACTCACTTAATACCTTAAAAGTTATGACAAAGTCTCTAGACATAATGCAAAATGCACTGAGCCAATACAAAATGGCTGCTTACAATTCTGATATATCTATTAACATACCATACAATAGTGCAGAATTTTATGAGTTTCATAGAGCAAAAGATTTAATAGCCATCGGAAGAGAAATGGCTAAAAATGCTATTGATGAGTTTGAAAAGAGTTAACTACAAGTCTCTTTCAATTACTTTTTTAAAAGTATTAAAATAGTTGTCTTGCAGTATAGTTAAACTCATCTCTACATCATTTACTATAATACTATCTCCACCGACAGTACCAATTTTCTCAAATGCTATAGATTTATCTAGCATAGCTTCAAAAGCTTCTTGATTTTCAGATTTTACTTCGATAATAGCACGACTCATAGATTCAGCGAAAATATCTCGTTCATCTTCTACACACATACTTACACTACATCCAAGACCAGATGTTGCAGACATTTTTGCAAGAGCAATAGCAACACCACCACTTGAGGCATCTTTTGCACACTCTAGAAGCTGTTTTTTATTTCCTTCTATGACTAAATCCCAAAGTGCAAGCTCTTTTTTGTAGTCAATAACAGGCATCTCTCCAGCAACTGTGCCACAAATCTCTTTCATATAAAGTGAACCACCAAATTCTGAGCGACTCTCTCCTACTAGATAAAGAGTATTTCCTGGGGTTTGAAAACTAGACATTAAGACATTGTTTTGGTCATCATTTACACCAACAGTTGCTATTGAGGGTGTTGGAAAAACACTCACACCATTTGTCTCATTATAAAGTGAAACATTGCCACCGATTACAGGTGTGCTAAGCTCTAAACAAGCCTCTTTAATTCCTTCACAAGCTTGGCCAAATTGCCACATAACTTCTGGATTTTCTGGATTACCGAAGTTTAAACAATCTGTAATAGCTAAGGGACGAGCACCACTCATAGCAACATTTCGTCCTGCTTCAACAGTAGCTGCTGCACCACCACCCTTAGGGTCAATATAACAGTAACGAACATTACAATCTGCAGACATTGCCAAAGCTTTACCATTCTCTTTTACACGAATCACAGAGGCATCAAGCATTCCCCCATTTTTTATAGTATTTGTTTGTACCATTGAATCATATTGTGTATAAATCCATGATTTATCTACCACTTCCATAGACTTTGTCAGTGTCTCAAAAGCCTTTGTATTGGATACTTTTTCAAAATCATTAATGGTTACAGTATTAATACCATCTAAGTAAGCAGGTCTACTCATAGGACGATTAAGCACTGGAGCTTCTTCACTTACAGGGTCAACTGGAACCTCAGCACATTTTTCTCCATTCCAAAAAAGTTCCATATTCCCTGTGTCAGTCACTTCACCAATAACAGCAGCATCTAAATCCCATTTTTCAAAAATGTCAATAATTGCCTGCTCACTCCCTTTTTTAGCACATAAGAGCATACGTTCTTGAGATTCTGAAAGCATAAAGTCATACGGAGACATTCCCTCTTCACGTGCTGGAACTTTATCAAGATGCATTATCATTCCACTTCCAGAACGTCCTGCCATCTCAAATGAAGAAGAAGTAAGTCCTGCTGCACCCATATCTTGAATACCAATAACATGGTCAGTTTTAAAAAGCTCTAAACAAGCTTCCAAAAGAAGTTTTTCTGTAAAAGGATCACCTACTTGAACTGTTGGACGAAGTGATTTTGACTCCTCTGTAAAAGAGTCTGAACTCATAACAGCACCACCTAGACCATCACGACCAGTTTTTGCACCAACATACATAACAGGATTTCCTGTTCCCTCAGCACGTCCATAAAAAATTTCATCTGATTTTGCGATACCAAGTGTAAAAGCATTCACTAAAATATTTCCATTATAGCACTCATCAAAACTGGTCTCTCCACCAATAGTTGGTACACCCATACAGTTACCATATGCACCAATTCCTTCTGTTACCCCACGAACAAGGTAACGCTGATGGCGTGAAATATCATCATCATTGAGTACATTTCCAAAACGCAGAGCATTTAAATTTGCTACAGGACGAGCACCCATAGTAAATACATCACGCATAATTCCACCAACACCTGTTGCAGCACCCTGATAAGGCTCAATAAAAGAGGGATGATTATGTGACTCCATTTTAAATACAGCAGCATATCCATCACCAATGTCAATTACACCAGCATTTTCACCAGGACCTTGTATGACCCATGGTGCCTTTGTTGGAAAGCCATTTAAGTGTATTTTAGAGGATTTGTATGAGCAGTGTTCACTCCACATAGCTGAAAAAATACCAAGTTCTACAAGATTTGGCTCACGTTTTAAAATCTCTTTTATATGTGTATAATCTTCTTCAGATAACTTATGGTTAGCTAGTTGTGTATTTATATCTGGTAATTGTTGGCTCACTGACGAATCCTGAAAATAAAATTTTAAAGATGGATTATATCTAAAATGTGGTTAGAGTTATTTTAACTCACTTCTATTATCGAACTGCTCAATGGTATCATAGATAGTTTCTTTTAGTAGCTCTCAAGCATTTTTAAATTTAAAATCTCATTTTTTCTATAGTTGCTATGCTTTTTGATGCATTGAGAACAATAACTTTTTCATTCTCTTCAAATAGTTCTTTGTTAGAAAGATTTATGTCCCAATATGTTGCTTTATAATACACTTTCCCATTTTTAACTATACCAATACCCCTCTCATTTAAAAAATTATCATTATTCTCTTTTTCTTTGGTTTTTAAGAATAACTTAATTAATTTTGTTCTTAGTATTAGCAATAAAACTATTGATATAACTGAAGTACTAGACAATTGCCATAACCCATCGGAAAAAACTGAAAAATAAGTGAGTACTCCAACAATTATAAATGCCAATCCAAACCAGAAGAATACAAATGAGAATATTAACATCTCTATAGCAATAAGTCCAAGACCTATTGCTATTAAAATAGTTGGTGATATTAGACTAAGAACTTGGTTTTCCATTACTCAATATTTTATTTTAATGAAAAGCAAAATCTTTTTTAGTTCGAATATTTTGTTTAAGTGAGAAAATGTTTATGTACTCTATCTTTTTAATTTCATACTCTTTTATTGTTAATGGTAGTTGTATTTTAAATTCATCACCAACAGATTTTCCTATAAGTGCTTTTGCAAAAGGTGAATGAATAGATATGAGTCCATTTTCAGGTTCACTCTCTAAAACTCCACAGAGTGTATAAACTCTCTGTTCATCAGTGTCTAAATCAAGGACACTTACACTACTTCCAAAACTAACGATTGCATGACTATGTAATGAAGCATCAATAATTTTTGAATTTTGTATCATTTTGTTGAGATAAAAAAGTCTCTTATCTATAAAGCGAAGTTTCTCTTTTGCAGCTTGATAATCTGCATTTTCACTTCTATCACCAAGAGCAGCGGCGACAAGTTTTTCATGTGCCACCTTTGGTTTTTCTTCTTCGAGTAAATATTTGAACTCTTCTGTTAAAAGGTCATATCCCTCAATGTTCATAGGTTCTATCATTATTTATTTAATGGTGAAAACCAGTTATATAGTAAGTCTCTTTATTTGGTAATTTTTTAAGGCTTACTTTAAATTTATTGCTAAAATGTTCTACTTTTTCATGTGCTTCTTGTGCAAGTGCTGGTGTATCAGACTCAATTTTAATTTTAAAATAATCATTTGAGTTTGAGAGTGCTATGTAGGAGTTGTTTACTTTTAAATGATTATGTAGATCCATAATATGTTTCTGTATCTTCTCATATCCCACTGTATTATTCTCTATATTTTTCAACTGTTTGACCAAAGCCTCATTAGGTACATAACCCAATTGTATTAACATTGCCTCTTTTTGCATCGTGTAAATTCCCTTTTTTAAAATGTTTCCTAAAAATAATAACAGTTTTTTGTAAATATTCAGAATGAATTTATCTCTTATGACTATAATTGTACATTACGTTCAATTATAAAGAGAGTATGACATGACAGAAGATATACTAAAAAAAATCAAACAACTTCCACCTCTTCCTGAATCTGCAATGCAAATAGAAGCAGTCTACCAAGATCCAGATAGTAGTTTTAACGATATGGTCCTTATTTTAGAGAAAGATCCTCTTCTAACTGCTGACATATTAAAAGCTGCAAACTCTCCCCTTTATGGCTTTTCGCGTGAAATTAATGCAATAAGCCAAGCCGTTGGTCTTTTTGGAATGGGAACCGTCCGTGGTTTTGCACTTGCTTCAATCGTAAAAAAAAGTTTTACACTTGAGTTAGCTCCTTATGGTATAACAAATGACATGTTTTCTATGCTATCAAAAAAGCAGCATGGTCTTATGACTTCATGGTGTCTAAGAAAAGAAAATAAACTTTTAGGTGTTCTCTCCCCCGCTGCATTTCTTGTTGAAATTGGAAAGGTACTAATTGCTCAACAAGTCATTGCTGATGAAAAACAAGAAGAATTTCGTGATGCACTTAAAGAGCTTGGTGATGTTGAAGCGGCTGAAAGAAAAATAGTTGGTGTGGATACTCCTGAAGTAAGTGCTACTATTTTTGCTCAATGGAAATTTGAAGAAGGTCTTGTAGATGTTATAAGAAACTGTCAAAATCCAGAAGAAGCTGAAGAGGCGGACAAACGTCCAGCGCAAATTCTTCATGTAGTTCGTGTCGCAGTTCCAATTAATGGTGTTATCACCGATGAGAGCATAGCTGCAGCAAAAGAGTTAATCACAAGATATGAGCTTGACATGGATAGTTTCGACAAAGCTTTAGAAAACGCACAATAATAACTCATTGAAATCTCTACTTATAAGACTTACTCATGGTTTAAGTGAGCAAGACATAACACCGAACGAGCTTGTTTTAGTAAATGACTGGCTCGCTAAAAAATATCTTACAAAAAAAGAAAACCTATATAAATTTAATTCAAAATACCGTGCTGGTACACTTGGCCTTGTCCAAAAAGAGACAGCATACCTCAATGTAATTGGCGAAAATATTCGTGATTTATATATTGATAAACTAGGTCTTGCAACAGAAGGTGATTTAATCATCGCACAACGTCTTTTAGGAAAACGAGGAACACCCTCTGCAAAAATAGTGGAGATTGTCGGTCGTGAACAGAGTTATAGTGTTGCTTACATCATAAATAAAGAAAGTCATAAATCTTTAGTTGATTTAAAAACCCAGTATCCTATTGGAGCAGAACTCACTTCTGATGAGCTAGAGAGTTATGATATTGGTGATGTTTTTAAAATAGATAACCAAGAGAATGCTGTTTTAGAAAAACTTGGCAATATAAATGACCCAAAAGTTGATGAAAAAATTGTTTTAGCACAGTTTAATAAGCATGATGAATTTGATGAAGAGGTTTTAAAAATTGCAAAATCATTTCAGTCCGTTGATGCAAAAAGATACCCATCACGCAAAGATTTAAGAGATTTAGACTTTGCAACTATAGATCCTGTTACCGCAAAGGACTATGATGATGCCATCTATTGGGATGATACCAACAAAACTCTTTATGTAGCCATTGCAGATGTAAGTGAATATATTAAACCCTTTGGTGCCCTTGATAATGAGGCAATTTATAGAAGTTTTTCTATATACTTACCTCATCGTTCGATACCTATGCTCCCACGCCAACTTAGTGAAACACTTTGTTCACTCCAACCTCATGTTGACAGACTTAGTTATGTTTTTGAGATGAGACTCGATTTAGAGAGTTTAGAAGTTAGTAACTCTAAAGTTTATGAAGCTATTATTCACTCTAAACGCCGATTTAATTATGAAGAAATAGATGCTTTTTTTGAAGGAGAACTTCAAGCAAAAAATGAGGATGAGATAAGAATTTTTAAATCACTGACACAACTAAGAGTTGTGACAGATGCTCTCAAGGAAAAACGTTTAAAAATTGGTTATGATTTTCACTCAACAGAGATAAATATGCTCATTGATGAAGACTCAAACCTTATCTCAACTACAGAGGCAGATGAGACACCTTCTCATGCTCTCATAGAAGACTGTATGCTTTTGGCAAATAAAGAGGCTGCAAAACAGTTTGAGAGAGGTATTTTTAGAATTCATGAACCACCATCACAAAATAAGCTACAAATTCTTTACCAAGAACTTGCAGGTATTGGGATGCAAATAGAGATAAAAACTACTATTAAAGAGACTATTAGTGATATTCAACGTCAAGCTAAAGAGATGGATTTAGAGTCTGAGGTAGATACCCTCATCATTCGCTCACAAATGCAAGCTCGTTATGCACCTCTAAACTCTGGGCATTTTGGTTTAGGCTTTGAAGAATACACGCATTTCACTTCCCCTATTCGTAGGTATTCTGACTTAATTGTCCATAGACTTTTAAAGGCCATCAATGCCAAAGATAAAGAAGAAGGTTCCTATGTGCTTAGAAATATTGAAGCACTTAGTATGACTATCAGTGAAAAAGAGCGTGAAGCAAGTACTATTGAGATGGACTTTATGGCACGAAAGTATGCTCGTTGGGCAAATGAACATATAGGAGAGAAATTTCAAGCTCGTATAAGTGGCACTGATCCAGAAGTAAAAGCAGACCTTCATGATGTCATACGGGGTGCGAGACTCATCATAACATCTACCTCAAAAGTTGTGCTTTTTGAAGATGTCATTGTTGAGATACAAAAAGTTGATATTGCCAAAGCTAAAATCTATGCTACAGTTATCGAGAGTGTGGATGTATAAGAATGAATTTGACAATCATATAAAGAATAAAACAGTCTCAAATAGTTTTGTTTTTTTTGGGGAGAGCTCTTTTCTTATAGATATGTATACAAAAATGATGACAAATTTTGATGATGCAAACATCTTAAACTTTTACTATGATGAGTATGATTTTAATTCTGCAAAAACACACCTTTCTCAAGGTTCACTTTTTGGAGATAGAAATATACTCATTATAAAAAGCGAAAAAAAAGTTGTAAAAAAAGAACTTGATGTCCTGCTCGAGCAATGTGAAAAAAATCCTGAGAATATTTTTGTTTATGCTTACTACGGTAGTGATCATAAAACATACAACAATAAAAAAGCTTTTACTAAAAACAAAGCTATGTGTGTTAGATTTTTTCATCCCAAGGATTATGAGGCTCAAAATATTATCTTAGAAATTGCACATGAGAAAAATGTAAACATTGATAAATATACTGTTGCTCATCTTCTCATGATTCATAATGGTGATGTAGCTCTTAGTGTTAATGAAATAAACAAGTTTATGGTTTTTGACACTCCTATTACAACTAAGGATGTGGATAATTTAGTTTTTGGTTTAGCGGAAGTCAATCTGGATGACTTTATAAAAAAACTTCTCGCTAAAAAAGATTTTAAAGATGATTTGCAAACTATACTTGAACATGGAGAAGATGAAGTACGTGTTCTTACAACTATTATCTCCTATATAACACAACTTTATATGTTTAATATTTATATTAGAGTTCACGGTGCACCAAATGCTATAGAGATTCTTGGGTACCCTGCACCTAAATTTGTGGTAGATGAAAAATCAGCTCTATGTATAAAAATAAAACCCTCTCTGTACTCAAAACTACACCAACTACTTTTAGAGAGTGAGCTAAATATGAAAAGCTCACATATTGATAAAAGTGCTATTTTGCTTTCTACTCTTATTAGAGTGCAAAAATTGTTATAAAAGAGTCCACTTTTAATAACTCCTCAGCACTATTTGTATATAATTCTTTATTAATTTCTCCATATATAAGGAATTGCTATGCGTGGTTATAAAATTTTTGCTGGTTCTGCTAGTGTTGAGTTTGCAAAAGAGATTTGTCAGATACTAGATGTGCCTTTGGCTAATGCTGATATTAAAAAATTTAGTGATGGAGAGATTTCAGTACAGATTGCTGAGTCCGTTCGTGGTCGTGATGTTTTTATAGTACAGAGTACTGGAGCACCTTCAAATGACAACCTTATGGAACTACTTATTATGACAGATGCACTTAAACGTTCTTCTGCATCAAGTATTACTGCTGTTGTTCCATACTATGGCTATGCAAGACAAGATCGTAAGGCTGCTCCTCGTGTGCCAATTACTGCTAAACTTGTAGCAAACCTGTATGAAAAAGCAGGTATTGACAGAGTGGTTACTATGGACCTTCATGCAGGACAGATTCAAGGTTTCTTTGATATTCCTGTTGATAACCTCTATGGCTCTATTACTTTCGAGCAGTATATTAAAAGTAAAAACCTCAAAAACCCTATTATCGCTTCTCCAGACATAGGTGGTGTTGCACGTGCAAGATACTTTGCAAAACGCATGGGCTTAGACATGGTCATAGTAGATAAACGTCGTGAAAAGGCAAATGAAGCAGAAGTCATGGGTATCATTGGTAATGTTGAAGGTCATGCTGTTATTATGATTGATGATATGGTTGACACTGCTGGTACTATGGTAAAAGCCGCAACAGCTCTTAAAAACAAAGGTGCCACATCTGTTATGGCATGTGCAACACATGGTGTACTTAGCGGTAAAGCTTATGAGAACCTTGACCATGGTGAACTTGATGAGTTAATTATTACAAATACTTTAGAAATAAAACCACATAAAAATGTAAAAGTTCTAACTGTAGCACCACTTTTTGCTGAAGTAATTCGTCGTGTTTATCACAATGAGAGTGTAAATAGTCTCTTTGCTTAATTAGGAAATATATTTGAAAAACATTAGAAACTTCTCTATCATTGCTCATATTGACCATGGTAAGTCTACTTTAGCAGACCGTATCATTCAAGAGTGCGGTTCCGTTACCGAACGCGAAATGTCTACTCAAATGATGGACACTATGGACATCGAACAAGAACGAGGCATTACCATTAAGGCACAATCAGTTAGACTTGATTATATAAAAGATGGGGAACATTACATCTTAAATCTTATTGACACTCCAGGACATGTTGACTTTTCTTATGAAGTGAGTAAATCTTTGGCCTCTTCTGATGGAGCACTACTTATTGTAGATGCGGCACAAGGTGTTGAAGCACAGACAATTGCAAATGTCTACTTAGCATTGGACAACAACTTAGAACTCATCCCCGTTATAAATAAGATAGATTTACCTGCTGCTGAACCTGAGAGGGTAGCTGAAGAGATCGAAGAAGCAATTGGCATAGATGCAACAGATGCATGCTTAGTATCTGCAAAAACTGGTCTGGGGATTCGTGAACTAATAGATGCCATAGTTGAGAGAATCCCTGCCCCTGTTGGAAACCCTGAGGCAACTACAAAAGCAATCATTTATGACTCATGGTTTGACACTTATCTTGGAGCACTTGCACTTGTTCGTGTCTTTGATGGAGAGATAGCGAAGGGTCAAAATATAAAACTAATGAGTAGTGGTGAGGAGCATCAAGTTTTAGAACTAATGTATCCACACCCTATGAAAAAAATTAAAACAAATGCTATTAAGTCTGGTGAGATTGGTATTGTTGTCCTTGGTCTCAAAGAAGTTGCAATTATTAATGTTGGTGATACTCTCACAGATGCTAAAAATCCAACACTAGAGCCAGTTGGAACTTATGAACCTGCTAAACCTTTTGTTTTTGCAGGAATCTACCCTATAGATACAGATAAATTTGAAGACCTTCGAGATGCACTTGATAAACTGCGTTTAAACGACTCTTCACTCTCGTATGAACCTGAAACATCAGTAGCCCTTGGTTTTGGTTTTCGTGTTGGTTTTCTTGGTATGCTTCATATGGAAGTAATCAAAGAGCGTTTAGAGAGAGAATACGGGCTTGACCTTATCGCTTCTGCACCATCGGTTATCTATAAAGTCTATCTCACAAATGGGGAAGAAATAGCTGTACACAATCCATCCGAACTTCCTCAAGTTAATTTTATCGATAGAATTGAAGAACCTTATGTTAGAGCGACTGTTATCACACCTGCTGAGTACCTTGGGAATATTATTACTCTTCTCGTAAATAAACGTGGTACACAGACAAAAATGACATACCTTAATGAAGATAGAGTTATGCTTGAGTACGAAGTACCAATGAATGAAATTGTTATGGATTTCTATGACACACTCAAGTCTATTTCAAAAGGTTATGCTTCATTTGATTATGAACCAATTGACTTTAAAGAGGGTGACCTTGTAAAACTGGACATTAAAGTGGCAGGAGAAGCCGTTGACGCACTAAGTATCGTAGTACCTCGTAACCAAGCACTTCCTCGTGGTCGTATTTTAGTTAAGAACATGAAAGAACTTATTCCTAGACAACTTTTTGAAGTTGCTGTTCAGGCTTCACTTGGGAGCCAGATTATTGCTAGAGAAACTGTTAAATCCATGGGTAAAAATGTTACTGCTAAGTGTTACGGTGGAGATATCACTCGTAAACGTAAACTTTTAGAAAAACAAAAAGCAGGTAAAAAGCGTATGAAGTCCATAGGTAAGGTGCAATTGCCACAAGAAGCCTTTATGTCTGTACTCAAAATGGACTAATAGAAGCTCATTATGCGATGTATGTTGTGTGAGAAGTACTCTCTCACTCATATATGTAAATTTTGTCAAAAAACTTTTTTGACTCCATCTATTTACAAACGAAAACTCTCAAATGGCATTGAAGTCATCTCTTTTTATAAATATGATGACATCAAAAATCTTCTTTTTACAAAACATACAGATCTTGGATACTATATCTACAATATTTTAGCAAAACTAAGTTTTAAAAAATTTGCAGATGAGTTTCATACAAAAGAGAAGTATGTATCAATCGCTATTGATGATAAAATAGATACTGGTTACTCGCATACAGCTATCTTAAACAAGTATTTAAGAACATACAACATAAAACCTATTTTTCATACTATACGAGCACTTAACAGTATTTCATACTCTGGAAAAAGTAAAATTTTTAGAAAAATGAATCCAAGAAACTATAAGATATATGCTTTTAAAGCAAAAAACGTCATCTTGGTTGATGACATTATTACCACGGGTTCAACCCTTGAAGAAGCTGTAAAGATAATGAGAACAGAAGACAAAGAAGTACTCCTTTGCCTAACCCTCTGTGATGTTAATGTAAAGTAGTCTTTTTAAAAGAGTCCTTTAAAGAGTTTCTTTGCCTCATTTTCTATGGCTTTGGTAGCCTTATGTTGAATAAGTTTGTTTGCATCGACATTTACTTTTGGAGAATCTGTTTTTCCACTCAAATACACTATAAATGGATTTCCATTTGCATTTATTTCTATCTTAGACTTGATTTGCTTTGTTAAAGAATTAAGTTTTGTATCTTTTATAATTATAGCCGAATGGTTTGATTTTAAATCAAGTGAAGCCAATATATTCTCTTTGTTTATTTTCGCATTTACATTACCTGTAAATACTTCTTTGTACATATCTGTATTTGCATACTGTTTTGCCAAATCTAAAACTCTGTTTTTTGTAAATGTACCATTCATTAAATTGGCATTAAACACACCTTTGGTTTGAGCTAAATTATAATCAAGTGTACCAACTATAGAAGACTTGAATATTTTAGGATATATAAGCATATCTAAGATACTTAGTGTTTGAAGAGATTTTATGTCTGCATGAAAGTCATCATTATGTAATTTAGCATCAAGTGCTCCGCCTGCTATATCTGAGTGTATAGTAAGGTTCAAGTCTTTTTTTGCTTTTGCAAGCTTTCCATTGGCAATTATAGAACCTTTCATATGTCTTTTTGTAGCAAAAAAGAACTTATCTAAATCATGTGCTTTAATGAGGTAATCACTTGTAATAGAAGCATTTTTAATATTAAACTTTGCACTCTTAACACTCAAGTCTGCAAGATTTGAGTTAAAGTCCACTTTAGTATCCACTATATTTTTATTTAAAATCGTTAAAGTAGCTGCATTAAAAGTGGTTTTTGGCATAGCAGAGTTAAATGCATATGCTTTTGTCATATATTTTGAATCTACGAGACCTTCACTTATTTTAGATTTTATACTTCCTTTGAGTGTCTCTATTCTTGCATCACTTATGTCTACTACTAAATCAAAAAGTCCATCTGCATAGTGTGGCTGCTTTACCATATAGAGTGCTCGTTGAAGTTTAAGTCCTTTAATATTAGCTTTAACACTTTTAGGTGCAAAGTTTTCTAAAATTGCAGCAAATGTTGTCTTTGAATATGCAAAATCAGTTTTACCATTGACAATTAGCTTCTCTTTTGAACCCTTTGCTGTACCATCAAGTTTAAGTGATCCTCTCACATCTGCACCACTTATTGGTTTTAAAAGTGCTAGCTCTTTTACATCTAACCCATATTTAATATCTAAAGCGAGAGGTTTTGGAACAATATTTCCACCTGAAGTAATTTTGGCAAGGTTAGAGTTTAGGATGTAAGTATACTCTACATCATCTCCTGCAAGTTTTGCATCTAAGTTCATCTCAAATGCTGTGTTACCAGGGACACTAACATTAAAATCATTTTTTAATACCTTTGTATTTAGTGTGCCATTTTTTGTCACTAAAGAAATATCTCCATCCAGTTTATGTGGTGTTACATTTTTAAAGTTTATATTTAAGTTAATATCAGCACTTGCATAAGCTTTTTGATTTAGCATATAAAGAAGTGACTGCAAATCAGCTTTATCAATTTTAGCAATAATAGAAGTTGGATTTAAATCTGTTAATTCTACATGATAAGTAGTAGCACTCCCCGCCACATCACTCTCGCCATTAAGCTCTATGAGAGCTATCTTTCCTTTAACCGTTCCATTTGTATGAAATGAACTCTGAAGTTGTGTTTGTGTAATAGATTTTAAAGTATACAACTCCTCTAACTTCACATCATATGTCATATCAATAGCTTGTGAAAAAAGCGAATAGCTTCCTTTTATGGCAATGGTATTGTTATTATTAAGTGTTAAGAAAATTTCAAAATCACTCAAGCTAAGAGAAAAAGTATCTAAAGTACTCTCTAGTTTTGTCTGCTCTTTTATCTTACTCTCAATAATAGGTTTTACTATATTATTACCAATCGGTGTAAACACTACTATATATATAACCACTACTAATGTTAATAATATTCCCAATAACCAAGCTAGAATTTTCATGTACCTCTCCAAAAAAGAATTTATATAATCATACTTAAATATAGATAAAATGCCTAATTATAGGAATAAATAACGACTTGATACACATAGACTAAACTTACCTTAAAATATATACTCATATTTCACTTGACATTGTTACACTCAATATGTATAATATGCCTATCTTTATAAAAAAGGAGTCATTTAACAATTATGTCTAAAGAAGAAATACAAGATGAAAATCTTCAAAATGAAGAAGAAATCACAGAAAATGAAGAACTAAGTCCTGATGAAGTAGAGGCAGAAGCTGAAGCAGTTGAAAATGAATTTGACCTTTTACAATCTGAACTTTTAGATTTAAAAGATAAATATGCTCGTGTTCATGCAGACTTTGATAACATCAAAAAAAGACTTGAACGTGAAAAGTATACAGCTGTTGAGTACTCAAATGAGAAATTTGCAAAAGATATGATTCCAGTTATGGATTCACTTCAAGGTGCAATGAATTCAGTAAATAGTGATGCAGACAAGGCAGAACTTTTTGATAAGTTAAAAGAGGGAATAGAACTGACTCATAAACAGTTTCTTACCGCTTTAGAAAAACATGGTGTAACTATGGTAGCACATGATGAAACATTTGATCCTAACATACACAATGCTGTGCAAGCAGTAGATAGTGATGATGTAGAGTCTGGACAAATTGTTCAAACTTTTCAAACAGGCTATAAATATAAAAATAGACCACTGCGTGAAGCAATGGTAATTGTGGCAAACTAGTTTTTTTTGCACATATGCTACTTAGGTAGCAAAACTTTTTTTAATAATGGTATACAATTTGCCATATTAAAAATATAAAAATAAAATTTAAGGAATTAATTATGAGTAAAGTAATAGGTATAGATTTAGGAACAACAAATTCATGTGTGGCAGTTTATGAGGGTGGTGAAGCAAAAATTATCCCTAATGCAGAGGGTAAGAACACTACTCCTTCAGTAGTTGCATTTACGGATAAAGGAGATGTTTTAGTAGGTGATCCAGCAAAACGTCAAGCTATCACAAACCCTGAAAAGACTATCTCTTCAATTAAGAGAATTATGGGTCTAATGATGGATGAAGAGAATGCCAAGGCAGCTCATGATAAAGTAACTTACAACATCGTAAATAAAGATGGAGCGGCTTGTGTTGATGTAGCTGGTAAAATTTACACTCCACAAGAGATAAGTGCGAAGATTCTTACAAAACTAAAAGAAGATGCTGAAGCTTACATCGGTTCGAGTGTAACTGATGCAGTTATTACTGTTCCAGCATATTTTAATGATGCACAACGTAAAGCAACAAAAGATGCTGGTACAATTGCAGGACTTAATGTTCTTCGTATTATCAATGAACCAACTGCTTCTGCACTTGCATATGGTTTAGAGAGTAAAGCTGAAGAAAATGTACTTGTATATGATCTTGGTGGTGGTACATTTGATGTTACAGTACTTGAAATTTCTGATGGTACATTTGAGGTTCTCTCAACAGATGGTAATGCATTTTTAGGTGGTGATGACTTTGACAATAAAATTGTTGACTTCTTAAATGCTGAGTTCAAAAACTCTCATGGCATTGAGCTTAAAAATGACAAAATGGCACTACAGCGTTTAAAAGATTCTGCTGAAAATGCTAAAAAAGAGCTTTCAAGTTCAACTGAAACTGAGATTAACTTACCATTTATCACTATGACAGAAGCAGGACCACAACACTTAGTGGTAAAACTTACTCGTGCTAAATTTGAAGGGATGATTGCTTCTCTTATAGATGAGACAATCGATCACATTAAAACAGCAATGAAAGAAGCTGATTTAGACAATAATGATATCAAAGAGATTATCATGGTTGGTGGGTCTACTCGTGTTCCTGCTGCTCAAGAAGCAGTTTCTAAATACTTTGGTGGAAAAGCTTTAAATAAAGGTGTTAATCCTGATGAAGTTGTTGCCGCAGGTGCTGCTATTCAAGGTGGTGTTTTACGTGGTGATGTTAAAGATGTACTTCTTTTAGATGTAACACCATTATCACTTGGTATTGAAACTCTTGGTGGTGTAATGACTAAGATTATTGAAAAAGGAACTACAATTCCTGTTAAAAAATCTCAAGTTTTCTCAACTGCAGAAGATAACCAACCAGCTGTTTCTATATCTGTTGGTCAAGGGGAGCGTGAGTTTGCTAAAGATAACAAATCACTTGGTCTTTTTGAACTTGGTGACATTCCAGCAGCACCTCGAGGTGTACCCCAAATCGAGGTAACTTTTGACATTGATGCAAATGGTATATTGACAGTTAGTTCAACTGATAAAGGAACTGGTAAATCTCAATCAATCACAATCTCTGGCTCTTCAGGGTTAAGTGAAGAAGAGATTAACAAAATGGTTCAAGATGCAGAAGAGAACAAAGCTTCTGATGGTGCACGTAAAGAGTTAGTTGAGCTTAAAAACCAAGCAGATGCATTAATCGTTCAAACTGAAAAATCAGTTGAAGAAATGGGTGATAAACTTGAAGCAGAGGAAAAGGCCAAAATTGAAGCTGCCGTTACAGATTTAAAAGAGACTCTTAAAGATGAAAATGCAACTAAAGAGCAGATCGAAGAGAAGGTAAAAACATTAACTGAATCTGCTCATAAAATGGCTGAAGAAATGTACAAAAAAGAGCAAGACCCAGCTGCAGCAGAAGCTGATGCTAAAAAGAAGAAAGAAGATGATGATGTAATAGATGCTGAGATAGAGTAATTTTACTCTTCTCTCATAAAAGTTATAGAGTTTTTATAGCTCTGTAACTTTTACAACTACATCTAAATTTTCAAATATTCTCTGTACTCTGTCCTGCCATAAATTACCAAACTCTTTTACTTCATCCTCACTTGCTCCGCCTGAGACTAATTTTTGCATCAACTGCATCATTTTAGGATTTGGTTTTATTGGATTAGGATTATATGTTACATCAACACTTTTACCACTATCTACTCTTGTGAATCTAGCCGATGATTTTATATCTGCATGAAAAAACATTAAAGAGTGGCGTGCAAATTGTCCTTGAAGTCCCTTAAAACCACTCTTATCAGTAGCTCCTGTAATTTGTGAAATAACATTACCTATAACACCAGCGACACCCTCTTCCTGTGACTCCTCAAACTCTACCATAATATTACCACGCACAGCTCTTTGAGTTGGATAAAGAATATTTAATGCTTGACTACTCATAATGTAAGCACCGGCAACTGTTGGACAAGAATGTCCTGCCGATTTTACAACTTCTAAGTAACTTATTTCATATTCACCTTTTTCAAATGCTCCTAAAACTAAAGAGAGTGGATCTTGTACTTTTATATTAGGAATCTTATCAAAAAAATTTGGATAGTACATAATTAAATTTCCTTTTTACTTATAACTTTTGCACTAATTACCACCTTGTCACTCTGTGCCTCAAAGACATCCTCTACACTAAGAGCATCAAGATTAATTACAAGTGATTTTTGTGAAATTTGTGCAAAACCTTTTTTGTTTTTTAACTTTGGATTATTTAATTCTAACGCTTTTTTCAGATTTAAAAGTTGATTTTGAGCAAGATTTATTACTGAATTGATAGCTTCTGGTAGTTGTGCTTTTATATATTGCAAATCTTTAGCATATGACTGAAGTTTAAATATTATTCGCTGCTCAAAATGCTCTTTTAATTGTCTTATTTCCTCTTTTTTTTGTTCTAATTTTCTCTCTACTGAATGCTGAGAGTATGAAAGTGCCATATGTTTTAACTCTTGTGTTTTTGAGTCTACTTTTTGTAGTACAAGTTGTTTAAGTTGTGTAGATAGAGAATCTATATATAGATAAAGCTCATTTGTATCTGGTAAACACATCTCCATAGCGGCACTAGGCGTTGGTGCTCGAACATCTGCTACAAAATCACTAATAAGCCAGTCTATTTCATGTCCGACAGCAGAGATAAGAGGTACCTTCGCATGAAAAATAGCATCTGCTACTATCTCTTCATTAAATGCCCATAAATCTTCTATGCTACCACCACCACGACCTACAATAATGATATCATATCCTTGTATATCTGCTTTATTTATAGCTTGTGCTATCTCTTGTGCTGCATTATCACCCTGAACTAAAACATCATATATATCTATCTTTATATTTTTGTATCTTGAATTTGCCACTCTTAACATATCTTGCAAGGCGGCACCAGTTGCAGAAGTCACAAATGCTATATGAGAAGGAAAACGAGGAAGTTGTTTTTTTATTTCACTATTAAAATATCCCTGTTCTGAGAGTTTCTGTTTTAATTGTTCATAAGCCAGAGCTAAAGCACCCTGCCCTGATGGCTCAATGCTAAAACTGTTAATCTGATAACTTCCACGAGGTTTATATAAAGAGAGTGCTCCATTTAGTATTACTTTCATACCTTCTTGCAGACGAAATTTCAGTTTAGCGGCATTACCACGAAACATTACACAACTAATGGCCGAAGAGCTATCTTTTAAAGTAAAGTAGATATGTCCAGAGTTATGAAAAGTAATACGGGAGAGTTCCCCCTCAACAAGTACTTGTGTAAAACTTGTTTCAAGAAGCCCTTTTATCTGCTCGTTAAGTCCAGATACAGAAAGTGTATGCATAGTAGTTTCTTACCCCTTACGAGCGATTAAGAGTGTCGAGATGTCCATAGAAAAACTTTTGGTATAAAGCATAGTAAAACCAGCTGACTCTAACTCTTTTTGCATATTTACAACTGTTGAAAAGTCCTCTATAGAGTTTGGTAAATACTCATATGCTTCAAGATTTTTTGAAATAAAGCCTCCTATCTTTGGAAGAATTTTATTCATATAAAAATCTCTTATTTTTCCAAGAAATGAAGGATTTTCATTTTTCATAAACTCTAAAATTATCACAAGACCATCTTGTTTTAAAATTCTGTTGAATTCTTTAAGAGCTACTTCTCTCTCAACTACATTTCTTATGCCATAAGTAATACTTACGATATCAGCACTACAATCTTCAAGGGGCATTTCTGTTGCCTTTGCAATATGATAATTAAATTTAGGATATTTTTTTCGAGCAACATCTACCATACCATTAGATGGGTCTACGCCAACGATTTCACCAATAGCTATACCCAATTTTTCAGCACGCTCACGCCAAAAATCCATCATGTCCCCTGTGCCACATGCCACATCTACAATTTTATCTAATGCTTCTTTAGCTGAAAATTCATATGCTAAATCACAAGCTTTTTTTCTCCATGATTTATCTACACCCATGCTCATTACACGATTTGCTGTATCATATGTTGGAGCAATATCATCAAACATTGAGACAATTTTTTCTTGCTTTTGTTTATTTTGTTTTCCATGAGAGCTCATAAACTATATCCTTTTCATCCACATTATTATATCTGTATCTTCTTTTTCTACATTTAAAATTTTAAACTTATCATCTTCAATATCAAAGTGTTTTGCCCCTCCAAAACTAGGGGCAAGATAACAAAGATAGTAATCAACAATCTCACGAGTGAGTCTATACATTTGAGATGTTCCTTCTATCATAATATTTTTGTAATTATTTATTTTTTTTAAATCACTCTCTACAAAAACAGTACGGTTTGCAACATTAAAAAGAGGGATACTTTTATCAAACTCTTTCTCACGTGAGTAAATCAAAATATCAGGTGCCTTAGCATCCACTAACCTTGCATCTAAAGTTGGTCTATCAACTCGTACAGTATTTCCACCTATTACAAGAAGATCACAAACATTTCGCATTGCATGAACATTTGTTCTTGAATTCTTTGAGCTAATGTTTCCCTCATCTATAGTTCCATTAAGACGCTCTGCCCATTTAAAAAAAATAAATTTATCATCTAAAAATTTTTTAAATGGAAATAGCAATGCATCACACTCTTCTTTCATAACTTCACTCACGATTTCACAAGAGTTTTTGCTTAATATCATATTGCCATTTTTAGCTACTTCATTTGTGTCATAACTTCCAACATAAACCTTTTTTATTCCAATCTCGCTAATAAGTGAAGCACAAGAAGGTGTTTTACCAAAATGAGAACAAGGTTCAAGGGTAGTATAAAGAGAGACATTTTTAAAAATGTTGTTATGATTTGACAATAGATGTGTATGAATATCTATGGAGTTATACAGAGATAAAATAAATGAATCATTTGTGAGTTTATAATAAGCAGACTTTAGAGCATTAACTTCTGCATGAGGCTTGCCAGCTTGTTGGTGTGCTGCAACGGCCAAAATTTCTCCATGTTCTCCAACTATTGTACAACCAACAGCTGGGTTTGGGTATGTTAAACCTTGATACTTCCAAGCCTCTTTAATGGCAAGGCTCATCAAGAACTTATCATCTATTACCATTCAAAATAAGTTTTTGCTTTTGTTATATCATTAAACTCTACTTCAATTTTTGTTTCTTCATTTTCAACAAAAATTTTAGAACCATCAACCCGAGATAAAGTACCTTTTATCTTCTCTTTAGCAGAATAAACAAGCGATACTTTTTCACCAATACTCTTTTTAAATTGTCCAATATTGACCAATTTTCTCTCAATCCCTGCAGTACCAACTTCAAGTCTATACTCACCTGAGATAGGAGGTGTAACATCTAGAAGTGGTGATATTAAATGTGTAAGTTCTACACAGGTATCTAGACTTACACCTTTTCTTTTTCCATCTTCTATTTCAGAAGATATAACACTGATTCTGTAAATTGTTTCATCATTTTCACTCACAATAGCTGCATCGTAAAGTTCTAAATCAACAGATTTTATGATTGACTCTATATCCGTTTGTAAACTCATTACTCTTCCTCTTTTTTATCTTTTGCAATGCGTTTGAATAGCTCATCAATATTTTTTGATTTTGTAATCTGCTCATCAAATTCAAATGTAAACTTGGGACATCTGTACCAACCCTGATCTTTTAAACAGTATGTCTCAACGATAGGACGTGCATTTCGAAGAAGTTTTAAGTAAACATTTTTTTCTTCTTCCGTTAAAGAGTGAGGATTAATATATACTTTTGCATCACTTTTACCACGAGAACAGACAACTTCGATAATATCTACTTCATGAAGCCTTTTATCATTCATTGCACCAAGTGCCTGAGGAATCAATTCCAAGAGAACTGACTCTGTACGTTTTAATTTTATCTGTGCTTCAGTCATTATGCACCTTTATTTTCTTCTCCAACATTTATGCTGGTAGATTGCGAAAGTCTGAGGGAGTGTTAGTCCCTGACATAAAATAGATTTCTGCCACTAAATACCAGCACTACTTCTGCTAAAGTGATATTTTTTGCTCAACTTTTTTAAATGTTTCAAGTATATCACCTGGTATAACATCGTCATAACCATTGATAACAACACCACACTCATAACCATTGCCAATCTCTTCAACATCATCTTTAAAACGTTTAAGTGAAGTAAGCTCACCTTCATAATAAACAATACCATCACGAATAACACGCACCATACCACCACGGATAAGACGTCCATCAACAACAACAGATCCTGCAACAATACCTTTAGGTATTTTAAATACTTCACGTACTTCTGCTTGACCAGTATTTTCTTCAGTATATTTTGGAGACATCATACCAGTAAGCATACCAGTGATATCATCAATCAGTTGATAAATAATTGAGTATGTCTTAATCTCAACACCTTTTTGTTTAGCACTAGCTTTAACTGAACCTGTTGGGCGAACATTAAATCCAAGGAGTACACAATTTTCAGAGTTATTAACAAGTTCAACATCACTTTCAGTAATTCCACCAACACCACTTGAAATAATATTTACTTTTACTTCATCATTTCTTAAGGCTGTTATAGAACTTCTAATTGCTTCAAGTGTACCATGAACATCTGTTTTAAGTACAACTTTAAGTGATTTCAACTTTCCTTCTGCTATCATCGCCGTCATATCTTCTAATGAAGATTTAGTAGATATTGAAAGTTCTTTGTGTCTGTCATATTCATGACGTTTGAGTGCAAACTCTTTTGCCTCTTTATCGTTATTCATCGCTATCATAACTTCACCAGATGCTGGAACTTCATTAAGCCCTGCTACAACAGCAGTATGTGAAGGTAAAAGAGTTTTTACCTGTTTATTGTTCTCATCCATCATCGCTTTAACACGACCATATGCTGCACCACAGACAACATAGTCTCCAACGCTAAGTGTACCATTTTGCACAATTACAGTAGCAACTGGACCACGACCTTTCTCAACGGAAGATTCAATAACAGCTGCTTTAGCCATTGTATTTACATTTGCTTTAAGCTCTAATATATCAGCTGTTGTAAGAATATTTTCAAGTAAATCATCAATACCAAGACCAGATTTTGCAGAAACAGAAACGAATTCTATGTCTCCGCCCCAATCAACTGGGTTTAATCCCTGTTCAGCCATTTGACCTTTTACCATATCTGGTTGTGCAGTCTCTTTATCCATTTTATTAAGTGCTACAATAATTGGTGCACCTGACTCTTTTGCAAGTTTAATTACCTCAAGAGTCTGTGGTTTAACACCATCATCTGCAGCAACAACAATAACGATAATATCTGTTATTTCTGTACCTTTTTCACGCATATGTGAGAATGCAGCATGCCCCGGAGTATCTATAAAAGTAATTGGCTTCCCATCTTGCTCAACTGTATAGGCACCAATATGCTGTGTTATACCACCAGCCTCACCATCAGTTACTTTTGCCTTACGAATAGCATCAAGGAGTGAGGTTTTACCATGATCAACATGACCCATGATAGTAATAACTGCTGGACGTTCCTTAGCATCTGGATCTTCTTCTATATCTTCTTCTATGTGAGTGAACTCATCTTTAGGGTCAATTATAGTAACTTTAACACCAAATTCTTCAGATAAAATTTCAATCTCATCATTACCTAGAAAATCATTTTTTGTCATCATCATACCAAGGTCAAAAAGAACTTTTATGATGTCAGATATAGGACGTCTGAGTGCTTCAGCAAACTCATAAACACGAATATCTTCAGGAATTTCCACATGAGTAACAATTTCCTCTTCCTGTTCAGATTTTTTATATTTTTTTCTTATATCTTTACGAACTTTTCTACCACGTGGTGCCTGTTTTTTATTAGCATTTCTTCCAGCAGGTTTTGGAGTTCTTGGTTTTCTAGGTTCTTCAACAGGCAGAGGTGCACGTTCCGTTGCATTTAAATCTAACAGTGTAACCTGATCAGCCATATCCATAGATACATCAGCCATTGATCCACCAAAAATGTCAAGTCTTTTTCCTTGATCTTTTTTAGCAGTAGCAGACTGTCTTCCAGTAGATTTTTTCTTTTTAGAGAGTTCTTCTAAAACTTCTGCACTCATCTTTCCATATGAAGAGACAGATGCTACTTGTTTTTGAGGTGCTTCAAATACTTCTTCTACTTTTGGTTTTTTCTTTTTAACAATCTTTAAACCAGATTTTTTAATAGCTGGTCTAAGCATAGGAGTAACTACTTTTAAAGGGCTCGGTTTCGCTTTTGGTACAGTAGTCTCTTTCGATTCACTCTCTGGAGTATTTTTTTCTTCAAGCAGAGGTGCCTCTTCTTTTACTTCTACTTCAGTAGCTTCTTTTTCACTACCCTGTTCGTCACTGTTTTCTTGCTTCAATTCTTGAGGAGTATCACTTTTTTTCGCTACTTTTACTTCAGGCTTTGGTTCTTCAGAACTTTCATCACCATTCATAATATAATTTGCAATATTTTCTGCTTCTTCTATACTCACTTTACTTTGAGCGGCTTTTACTTCAATGCCCATACTTTTTGCTTTTTCTAAAACATCTTTTGAAGCAATTCCAAGTTCGTCTGCAATTTCTTTAACGCTAACCTTATCTGTCATCAGTGATGATCTCCTTTAGTTTGTTAATAAGTCTCTCTCTATCTCCACTTCTACAGGTCCGCATCAGTGCTTTAGAGAGTTTTTTTTCATCTTCTTGACAAGTTTTACAGAAGTAAAAACTTCGTCCTTCCCCATTAAATGAACTTAATTCTCCATCAATGCAACAAAATCTAATCAATTTAGATTGAAAATCTCTCACTCTACAAGAGAGACACATTCGAGTTGCTTGATGAAATTTTTTTGCCATTATATCTAAATCTTGCTTTTTTTAATAGGATTATCTTTCGATAATGAGACCATCATTATCAAAATCCAAAACTTTCACACAAAAATCAGGAAACTTCTGGGAAAACTTGTTGGCTATCATAGATGCATCATCATCATACACTAGTGAAAAAAAGGTTGAACCACTTCCTGATAGGGTACTCATAAGTGCCCCACTCTCATAGGCAACCTTCTGCACAGAAAAAAGTTCAGGGAGTGTCTTCATTCGAGCTTTTTGATGAAACCTATCTTGTGTTGCAAGTTTTAACATTTCCCAATCTTCATTAAAAAATGCAGCAACTGTCAAAGCAGTATGAGAGAGATTGTAAACTGCATTCTCTTTAGAGTATGATTTTGGCAAAACAGTACGTGACCTTGATGTACTCATCTGTTTATTTGGTATAACAACAACTGCTTTTAAATAATCTGGAAGATGCTTTTTTTGGGAAAAAACTTTATTTTTTTCAATTGTTGCAGCATTAAAACCACCCATTACAGCAGGAGTAATATTATCAGGATGAGATTCATAAACCAGTGCATGGTTTAAGATACGACGCTTACTCACACGAATACCAGCTGCCTCATGTGCTGATGCAATTGCAGAAACTATGACAGCAGAAGAACTACCAAGACCGCGTGACATTGGAATTTGATTATAAAAACTAAATTTAAAATTCTGTTTTTTCTTTGTTAAACGAGAATAATGATCGTTGAATATACTTACAAAAAGATTATTGCCTTTTAGACGAGGGTTATTCTCTCCCTCTCCTTTAATGCTAACACTAAAAAATTTAGATGGATGAAATTCAACCTTGTTTCTTAAATCTACTGCTAAACCAAGAGAGTCAAACCCTGCTCCTAAGTTTGCAGATGTTGCTGGTACACTTATAGTCAATTATTATATCCTATTATCCAACAGCACCTATCATATAGAGTGGTGCCGCATTTTTACTAAACTCATTATAATCAAGCACATCTGGTAAGATAAAATTCACTTCCGGCACTGTTTCTAACTTTTGAGTTTTTATTTCTGATGCAATTTTAACAAAACATAACTTTCCAATCGCTTTTATTGGCATATTTTTGTTAAATTTAAAGGCATCTGTTGCAAAAAATGGTATTTTTTTTAAAATTGAGAGTGATTTTAAAAAGAGATATGCAACTTTTATTGCCATAAAGCTTCCAGGACCATTTGCGTAATATAGTGCTTTAAGAGTATGTTTTTTTAATATTTTTTCAAAAAGTGTTGGTAAAATTTCTGAACTTTTCTCATAAGACTCGATTTTTTCAATGAGCTTTCCATTTTCATAAATCCCTATCTGAATTGGTGATGCAAGTGCAATCAGAAAAACTTCTACTTTTTTAGGCATATGCTTTTTCAAGCTCTCTTGTTTTTTCACCAACCAGCTCTATTACCTCATAATTTTCTGTATCTTTTAAGAGTGCAAGTGTCAGTTTATGATTTAAGTCATGACTTCCTGCCAATGCTTCATAATTACCAATAAAATTCATTCCTATTAAAGACATATCTCCAATTGCATCTAAAATTTTATGTCTTACAAATTCATCACTATAACGGAGTCCCTCAGGGTTGAGTATTTTTTTATCATCAAGTACAATTGCATTTTCAAGTGAACCACCAAGAGCTAAACCCTTAGAACGGAGATACTGTACTTCATGCATAAAACCAAAGGTACGTGCGCGGGAAATCTCTTTTTTATATGATTCTTTTGTAAACTTTAGCACATATTCTTGTGTTTGAATTACAGGGTGTGGAAATTTAATAGTAAAGTCATACTGTAAATCGGGAGAAGGAGAGAGTTTTACATACTTTTCACCCTCTCGTACTTCTATCTCTTTTTTTATGCGCATAATTTTTTTAGGAACATCAAGTTCTACAAGTTCTGCCTCATCTAAAAGAATACAATAACTTGCACTACTTCCATCCATAACAGGAACCTCATCTGCATCTACTACAACAAGTAAATTATCAATTCCATAAGCATATACAGCAGAGAGAAGATGCTCTATAGTAGAGATAACATGTCCTTCTTTTCCTATAACTGTTGCCATTTTTGTATCTACAACATTCTCAGGAATAAGAGGAATTGAGACATCTATATCACTTCTATAAAAGATAATACCACTATTTGATTCCAATGGTTCAAGCCTTAATCTTACAGGTGAACCTTTATGCAAACCAATACCCACTAGTTCAACACTCTTTTTTATAGTTGTTTGATACATCTTTACTTCCTACTTTCTATCGATGATTTTTTTTGCTTCGTTTATTATATCTGTTATATTTAATTTTATCCATTGCTTATCCATCCACTCTTGTGGACGTACTTCTACACCCTGCACTAACACACCAAAGTGTAAATGATCTCCCATAGCATACCCACTTTTACCAGTGTTAGCTATAACTTCTCCCTTACTTACACTATCACCTCTACTTACTTTAAGAGTTGAACAGTGTCCATAAATTGTATATAAACCCAATCCATGAGATATCATTGGCATATTTCCATATATACCATTAAAGTCTGCAAAAACGACTTTTCCAGCATTTTTAGGTTTAATTTTTGCCATAGCATTTGAAGCTAAGTCAAGTCCAAGATGATATGACTCACTCAAATACTTTCCATTATATGAATATTTTCTATGGTCTCCAAAAGATGCTACAACCTGTGCATTTTTTAATGGATACATTTTATTTATATGAAAACTTTTTATAGTTGTGTCTGTAATTTTTGAAGAAAGTTTATGAATTAATGCTTCATTTTTTGCTCTTACATCTTCATTGATTATTTTAAACTGCTCTAAAGAAGAGTTTACACCTTGAGTCTCTTCAAATGTTTCTGCTAAATCTGCAATCTTTCCTTTGAGAAATTTATCACTGATTTTAATATTTGAAATACGATACTTTTTATTTTTAAGATACAAAGGTATGTATGCCTTTGCCACATTACCTGCTTTATCTATTGCTACGACTGTCGCTTTAAAACTCTCATCTACGACAGGCCATGCTAAAAGTGATATATAATACCCTTCTTTATAAAAGGGTTGTGGATAAAATCGTTTTTTTGATTTTCCTTCTATATAAAAAGATTCAAGATTTTCATCTTCTAACTCAAAAACAACAAGGGCAGAACCACCTTTACTTATCTTATAAGAGTTTGCAACAATATTGAGTTTCGGTCTCTTTCTGTCTACAATAAGTTTAAAACTTTTTTTCACTGAATTTCCATTCAAAAAATTCCATTTACTTGTATCTACAGCTTCAACAATAATCTCTATACTCTTATCTTTCATAGCATAAGAGCTTCTAAGTGGTTTTATTTTAAGAGAAAGTTTTTTTTCAGGATTGATTAACTGCTCATACTGCAGTGTTTTTACGTCACTTGTACTCTTTACACTAATTTTATACGACTTCACACCACTTTGATCCTCTATAACAACATTTAATGGTTCTTTAAGATTCCAATAACCATTTGTAATGAGTTTTACCTGAGGTGCTTCTCTCTCAAATATTGAAGAGAAAAATACAAAAAGAGCACCTCCTACTATTATAATCATTGTAAATATAAATATAAATGATGAATTACTTTTATTATTTCTCAATCTTTCTTTCCTTTATTTGGTTTTTATATAAAATCACACACTTTATATGTACAAGATGTAAACACTCTTTCATAACATGTACCGCATCATTGAGTGTCGCCCCAGATGCTTTTAAATCATTATCAGTTATATATAAGTTCGCACAACTTGCATTCTCTGTTAATAACATACTCTGTAACATAATAGCTTTGAGACGAAAATGAGCTAGAGACAAACTATGAGTTATTTTGTCATTACAAAGTTTATACTCAGCCCCTAAATGAATCAATTCACTTGCCATGGCAAAGACTCCAGCATCACACTCTTCACTCATGAAAGATTCATATCGTATTAAAAGAGCTCCATAAAGTGCTGTTGCCATCTTTTTATTAATTTTTATTTCATTTACAATAAAAAAATTAAATAGTGATTTAATATCACTAGAGACTTCTATAATAAAATCTGCATAAGATGGAGTCTCTGCTCGAAGCTTATCAAACCATGCCAAAAAAGAGAATTTTCTCTCTATATCTCCCGTTTTATGTATTGACACTTTCTTATGAAGTGTCAATACATACGAGTACAAAGCACTTGCATTTGCAAAAGCACCGTTATCTGTAATAATCAGAATATGTTTAGCATTTGCAAAAGATTTTTTATCTAAATTCATTATAACTTTTTTAAAATTATATACTATTTCTTATTCATCTTATACACATATGCTAAAACTTCTGCAACAGCTGTAAAAAGTGCTTCAGGAATTGGTTTATCTAAATCAACTTCCGCATATAGTGTACGAGCCAAAGATGGATTTTGCACAATATGAACATCATTTTCACGCGCAACTTTTTTTATTTTTTGGGCAATATTGTCTACACCTTTTGCGACAACAATTGGAGCATGAGAGTGCTCTTCATAACGAATGGCCACTGCATAATGAGTTGGATTCGTTATGACAACATCAGCATTTGGTACTTCTGCCATCATACGTTGGCGTGAGATTTCCATTTGTTTTTGTTTTATCTTTGATTTCACTAGAGGATCTCCCTCCATATTTTTAAGTTCGTCTTTTATTTCTTGTTTACTCATTTTTAGTCCATCAAAATACTGTTTTCTCACAATAATAACATCTATGATAGCAAAGACAAAAATAATAAAAAGCATCACTAATGCAATAATCAACATCTTCTCTTGTAACCAATTAAGCTGATCGCTTAAACCAAATAGAGCTACAGTAGGCAATTCTTCAATAAAGAAAAAGAAAAAAACAAAACCAGCTCCAAGTGTTACAAAAGCTTTAAAACTAATCTTTACGCCTTCTATGAGTTTTTTTAAGGAAAAGAGGTTTTTCATTCCCTTAATTGGGTCAATTTTTTTCAAGTCCGGTATTATTGCTTTGGTTGTGAATAAAAATCCAAACTGCGCGAGTGCTGCAATAATGCCTGCGATAGCAACCGCTAAGGCTAATGGTATTACCATTAAAAGGACTTCTTTTGCTGTCACAACAGCAATATCAATCATAAAAAGTTTATCAAGAGGAGTACCTAAGAGTGAAAAATAGTATTTAAAAAGAAGTATCATATGCTCAGAAATGAAAGGAAAAAGCATAATGACTGCTAAAATAGCTACAAAAAGTGTAACAACCCCTGAAGCATCCTGCGATTTTGGAACATTACCTTCTTTACGGGCATCTTCTATCTTCTTGGGAGTGGGTTCTTCTGTCTTTTCAGCATCATCAGCCATCTTTTAAGAGTGCCTTTAATCCATCTTCATAGATAAATCAATCCAATTCGCTTGATGGATGAGTGAGCCAGAGCTGATGGCGTCTATACCTGTTTTAGCATAAGATTCTATCGTTTTAAGAGAGATATTTCCACTCGCTTCAAGGAGAATATGAGGATGCTTTTTATCTCTATAGGAGACTATCTCTTTTATCTGCTTAGGTGTCATGTTGTCACACATGACTATGTCACACTCTGCTTCAAATGCCATCTTTGCTGTTTCAAATGTTTCCGCTTCGACTTCTATCTTTGCCGTAAAGGGAATGCTTTTTCTTGCTTTTATTATATACTCTCTTAGATTCTCAATTGTTTTGAGGTGGGTATCTTTTATCATAAGGCTATCATCTAAACCCATTCTATGGTTTACAGCTCCACCCGTTCTTGTTGCATATTTCTCAAAGATACGCAACAGTGGTCGTGTCTTTCTTGTGTCAAGTAATTTCACACCAAAAGGAGCTATAATCTTTACATACTTTCTTGTAAGTGTCGCGATAGAACTTGCATGGAGTAGTATATCTAAGATAGTTCTCTCACACCCAAGGAGTGTATGTGAATCTGCTTTTATTTTAGCGAGTACTTCACCTAAAGTAAATGGGTCTCCATCATTTTTTAGCCACACTACTTCAAAGTTTTCTATTTTAGCTAAGACATTTATATATTTTACACCAGAGACAACACCTGCACTTTTAGCAATTATTTTAGCACTTGCATCTACTGATGGCTCCACTAAAGCATATAAGTCTCCACGACCAATGTCTTCAGCGAGTGCTTCTCTAACAAACTTCTCTATCATAACTCTAACATTCTCTCTAATGCTATTTTTGCCCACTTTTGAGTCTTCTCATCTACTTCTATTTCATTTATAGGCTCACCATCATCTATAGCTTTAAGAGTCAGATAAACATCTTGCAGAGTTGTCTCATTCATCGTTGGACACTCTGGTTTTGTAGAACTTAGCACATAGGTATTTTTAGAGCGCAGACGGTTTACAAGATTAAACTCTGTGCCAACTGCCACTTTTTGCTCTTCTGGCAACTCTTTGATATACTTTATAAGCTGTGAAGTTGAACCCACGAAATCACTTGCATCACAGATAGCTGGATCACACTCAGGGTGTGTAGCAATTAAAATCCCTGGATATTTGTTTCTATAAAAGGCAATGTCTTCTACTGTAAAGAGTTGATGCACAGAACAGAAACCATCATAACATAAAATATCACACTCATTAGGGTTGCCCTCTTGACCTATAATCATAGATTTTAGTCCCATTTGATTAGCTATATTTTGCCCTAAACATCTATCTGGAACAAAAAGTATTTTTTTTCCTTCGCCTAAAGCTTTTGTAATGATTTTTTTTGCATTTGAGCTAGTACAAACCATACCACCCATCTCGCCAACTTTTGCTTTCACCTCTGCATTTGAGTTTATGTATGTAATAGGCAAAATATTTTCACTTGCAATGCCATTATCATTTAAAAATTTTACAGATTCATCAAAGTAAAGGGTATCAATCATGCGTGCCATGGCACAACATGCTATTTTTGGCATAACTACACGCTTTTGAGGGGAAAGTACTTTGACACTCTGTCCCATAAAACCAACACCACAAAAAAGTACATACTCAGAATCATCAGCTTTTGTCTTCATAGCAAGTTCTAAAGAGTCTCCTGTAATATCGCCTATCTCAAATACTTCATCACGTTGATAGAAGTGTGCAACAACAGTTACACTAAGTTTCTTTTTAAGCTCATCAATTCTTTTTTTTAGTTCTTCGTTACTTAATTGCAAAAAATCATCCTATTTTGGTAATATTGCAATTATATCAAAATATATTTAGCATATAAAGAGTAAAATACCATTAAGATATATATTTAAGGTTTTTTATGGAATTTTTATTTAATACAAATGTTCAGTTTTTTATAGCTGCATATCTTGTCGGTGCTATCCCTTTTGGTCTCTTACTCGCAAAAAACTTTGCTGGTGTTGATATTAAAAAAAGTGGAAGTGGAAGTATTGGTGCAACAAATGTTTTACGAGTTGTTAAAGAGAGTGACCCTGCTCTTGCTAAAAAATTAGGCATTGCGACCTTAGTGCTTGATTCTCTAAAAGGTGTAAGTGTTTTAATAGTCGCTTATTTTATGGGCATGAGTGAGGCAACACTCTGGGCAATTTCTGTGTTATCCGTTGTTGGTCACTGTTTCTCTCCATATCTTAATTTTGAAGGGGGTAAGGGTATTGCTACTGGTATGGGTGTAATGATGTTTATGCTACCACTTGAGACTCTTATTGCATTAATCGTTTGGGCTGTTTTGGCAAAAACTTTAAAAATTTCTTCTGTCTCTTCTTTAACGGGTGTTCTTGCACTCTTGATTTCAAGCTTTTTTATTCACCCTCAAATGTCTCATGCTCCAGTGGTATTTATAGTATTTTTACTTTTTTACAAACATATTCCAAATATAATTCGCCTTATTAAAGGGCAAGAGAGACGTGTCGTTTAATGACTATACATATTGAGGATTTGAAATTTCAAGCTATACTTGGAATTTTAGATTTTGAGAGAACAACTCCACAAAATATTATTATTAATCTCTCTCTCTCTTATCACTATCAAGAAGAGTTTATCAATTATGCAGAAATTGCAAAAATACTCAAATATAAAATGATAAATAATAAATATTTATTAATTGAAGATGCTCTCGGTAAAATATCACAGGAGCTCAAAAAAGAATTTTCAAATATCAATACACTAAAGCTAAAAATAACAAAACCATCTATTTTACCTGATTGTAAGGTAAGTGTAGAGGAATTTTACAATTTCAATTCTTAATCAAAACTTCATTTTTTTTTAAAATAAATTGAAAAAAACTTTAAATTAACCTAAAATTATGCTATCATTCCGCAAAAATAATACATATAGGAAATAATTAATGCGCATTCTTATCATTGAAGATGAAGTAACATTAAATAAAATGCTTGCAGAGGGACTTAAAGAATTTGGTTACCAAAGCGATGTTGTTGAAACACTGAAAGATGGAGAGTACTATCTCGACATTCGTAATTATGACTTAGTTCTTATGGACTGGATGCTTCCAGATGGAAACTCAATAGATATTATTGGTGATATTAAAGCAAATACTCCAAAAACTGTCGTTGTTGTTCTTTCTGCTCGTGATGATAACGAAAGTGAAATTGAAGCACTTCGTGCTGGTGCTGATGACTATATCAGAAAACCATTTGATTTTGATGTTCTTATCGCACGTATTGAAGCTAGACTTCGTTTTGGCGGTAGTAATATCATTGAAATTGAAGACTTAATAATTAATCCTGAAGAGGAAAAAATCACATATAAAGATCAAGAGATTGAGCTTAAAGGTAAACCTTTTGAAGTTCTAACTCATCTTGCTCGTCATCGTGACCAAATTGTTTCTAAAGAACAACTTCTTGATGCTATTTGGGAAGAGCCAGAGCTTGTTACTCCAAATGTAATTGAAGTTGCCATAAACCAGATTAGACAAAAAATGGATAAGCCATTAGGTATTACAACTATTGAGACTGTTCGCCGTCGTGGTTATAGATTCTGTTTTCCAAAAGAGATTAACTAAAATATTTAATTTCTAAAATGGTATAATCGCCTATTCATTTAGAGGTGGTTATATTATGGTCTGCAAAAATAGTATCAGAAAAAACTTTTTAGTTCAACTGATTGTATCCTCTGTCTCTCTTATATTAATCTTTTCATCAGTTTTATATCTTTTTATCGAAAAGTCTATCTATACGGATAAACATCAAGAGCTTTTACAGTATGCTAAAAATATATCAAGCTATAAATCTGTATTTAAACAAGATGAAGGACTAGTAGGTAATTTTTTCTCTTTAAATGTAGAAATTATTTATCTTAAAAAGAATAATGTTGATATATCTGAATATGAAAAGACAATACAAAAACATACCTATCTAACACTTATTTATCCTTTTAATAAAAAAGATGATAGTTATTTAAAAATCACAAAAGATATTACAGCTACAAAGCAGCTTCTTCAAAAAATTCTTAACTATATTTTTATCATAAATATTGCTGGTTTTTTTCTCGTCATCTTTTATGCTCTAGCACTCTCCAAAATGCTTGTAGGAACTTTAAAAAATATAACCTCCAGACTTTCAAATATGAATGAACATCTTATTAAGCCTCTTAATGTTGAAGATTTACCCCAAGAATTTGAAGAGCTTGGAATGACTATTAATCATCTAATATCGAGAATACAAAACTTTATAAAATATCAAAAAGAGCTCTTTATTGGAACAGCACACGAGCTTAAAACTCCTCTCGCTGTCATCAAACTCAAGAATCAAGTCACACTCATTAAAAGACGCTCTGCAGAGGAGTATATAGAGGCTCTCAATAGCACAAACAAAGCTATTGATGAGATGAATATCATTGTCTCTAATATTTTGAATATAGGAAGACAAGAGGGAGCACAACTCGAAAAACCTACAGAGATTGATGTAATAAAAATTTTAAAACAAAAAGCTGATGATTTTCAACTTTTAGCAATAAATGAAGGTAAAGATTTAGAAATCAATTTTGAGATTGGTGGTTTTATGGCTATGCTTCAAGTGAGCCTTCTAAACCAAATTATTCAAAACTTTTTACAAAATGCTTTAAAATTCACACCACAAAATAAAAAAGTTATATTAAAAATATCTCAAGACCATATTGGACTTCTGATTGAAGTTATAGATGAGGGATGTGGAATAGATGAAGGAGTAGACCTTTTTGCACCATTTAAGAGACAAGGAAATAAATCTGGAGTCGGTCTTGGACTCTTTTTAGCAAAAAGTGCTGCTGATGCTCTGGGAGCACATATAGAATTAAAAAATAGAGAAGATGGAGTAGATGGTACAATTGCATCATTACAGCTAAATTCAAGACTATCTTGCATAATTCCTCAAAAGAAATAGAGTGTTTAAAAAAAATTAAAGCTATATTTTGATATAAATCGGTCGTATAAAATAATTAGCATAAAATATAAGGTTTTTTAATGGCTCTAATAATAAATGATGAATGTATAGCATGCGATGCATGTAGAGAAGAGTGTCCGACTATAGCAATAGAAGAGGGCGACCCAATTTACTACATAGATCCTGATAGATGTACAGAATGTGTTAGCATATATGATGAACCCGCATGCATCTCTGTTTGTCCTGTTGATTGTATTGTTCCAGATAAAGACAATGTTGAATCAATTGCGGAATTACAATTTAAATATAAAAACCTAGAAATAGAAGAATAAGGTCTTGGCAAAACATGTAGCAGTTATAGACATAGGTTCCAACTCTGTTAGAATGGTTATTTATGAAAGAACATCACGTTTTGCATTTCATCAGCTTCATGAAGAAAAAAGTAGAATTCGTATCTCTGAGAATGCTTATAGGGATGGTGGTAGACTTCAGGAAATTCCCATGCAAAGAGCTTATGATGCCCTTCATGATTTTGTGCAAATAAGTAAATCTTTTAAAGTTAAAAAACTTTTATGTGTTGCAACATCTGCACTGCGTGATGCTCCCAATAAAAAAGAATTTCTCCAAAGAGTCAAAAAAAATCTCAATCTAAATATAAAAGTTATTAGTGGAGAAAAAGAGGCATATTTTGGAGCTATTGCATGTGCAAACTTATTACCAAAGCAAACAAAAGCACTCACTATTGATATAGGTGGTGGTTCTACAGAATTAAGTTATATTAATGGGAACAGTGTTTCGGATACTCTCTCGTTAAAGCTAGGTACTGTTCGATTAAAAGAGCTTTTCTTTGATAATGATGATATTAATGGTGCCATGAATTATATAGATAGTGAACTCGATAAAATACCAACAAATGACATATCTACACTTATTGGTATCGGCGGTACTTTTAGAGCTATTTCAAACTCTATAATGAAAGAGCAACATCACCCTTTAAATAAAATTCATTCTTATGAATGCAGTGTACAAACTTTTTCTGATTTTATAGATAAAATATTATCTTCTAAAACAAAACAACTCACTAGTTTATGGATAAAAGAGAATCGTTTAGATATCATTAAACCTGGAACATTGATTCTTAAACAATTGATACGAAAGATAAACATATCTAAGGTTATTACAAGTGGTGTTGGAGTCAGAGAGGGTGTTTACTTAACTGACCTACTTCGAAACTCTCATCATAAGTTTCCTCACAATTTTAATACCTCTGTAAAATACTTGATTGATGCACACATTGTAGATAACTCTTTTTCAAATCAAATAAACTTACTTAGTAAAAGAATCTTTGATTTAACTAAAGATTATTTTAAATTAGATGAATGTTACAAAAATGAGCTAGCGATTGCAGCTAAACTTTACCCAATTGGCAGTAGTATTCATTTTTACTCTCAAAATAAACATACATACTATCTTGTTCAGACTGCTTTAGAATATGGTTTTACACATCAAAGTACTACTCTCATAGCAACACTTGTAAAGTATGCAAAAAATAGGCTTCCGGCGAGCTCTCATCTAGAAAAATATGCCCCTTTACTCCCCGATAAGTCAGTCGTAAAATCCTTAAGCTATTTACTCTCTTTAAGTATCGCCTTGCTCAGCCATAGGCCAAGGAACATAAACTTTACACTTACATTCATAGATGGTATACTTAGTGTAAACTCTGAGAAAAAACTTTATATTACACAAGACATAGTCTCAAAACTCAACTGTGCTAACAAAGACTTTGAAGTAAAATTTTCTTCCTAAAATCTTTGTCCCATTGTAAATTCAAAAGCTGATGATTTATCCCCTACTTGTTGATTTAAAGGTCTTGCGAACATAAGCTGAATAGGGCCTACTGGAGAGAACCACTCAAGTCCCATACCATACCCACCTCGAGAAGTTTCTTTTATTGATTGGTCTCCGATAAAACCCCAATCTACATATGTTACTATACGCATCTTCGCTTTTGGAATAAAAGGTAAACTAAGTTCTAAGGAGTTTGAAAATGTTTTGAGTCCACCAATTCTTCTTATTGCTCCCGTACTATCTGTAATAGTTGGAGAGAGTGAATATGCTTGATACCCTCTTACACTACCTATACCACCCATATAAAATTTTTCAGCTAAAGGAACATAACCATTGTCCATGATAACATTCAGACGTGCTTTATATCGAAAAATAGCGTCAAAATCTAAATATTTTTCAAGACCTATATATTTTCCAAAACTTGTTCTTGATTTTAAATAGCTTGCCTTTGCACCTACTCCTGTTTTTTCAAAACTTTGAGAAAGGTTAAAACCTTCGCGTGGTAAATAATAATCATCCGTATTATCCCACTTTACACTCAAAGTTACTCCACTTTTTGAATAATTCTCAAAATAGAAAGTATCTGTAAGTGCTAAATTAATTTTTGAATCAAATGCATATGTATTACTTGAATAACCATATCCAATATAGCCACTTATAAAACGGGAGAATCTATGCCCTATTCCAATATTGGCTCCATCACTAAATACTGAATAATCATTATATTTATAAACTGTATGATAAATTGAAAAGTTTCCACTAAAGTCACTATCGTTGAGTCTATTGTTAGCAATATTAAATGAATAATTTTGTGTTGTTTCAGATTTTTCAGCCTTTACACCAACATTAATCCCACTTCCCCATATATTTCTATCATTTACACCTATACTGAGTAAAAGACCTCCATAAGAGCCATATCCACCACCTAACTGAATATTTCCAGTTGGGGCTTCTTTAACCTTAACAACTAAGTCTATGCTTTTATTATCTATACGCTTTTCTTCTATTGTTGTACCGTCAAAAAAACCAAGTCTACCAAGTGAATTTCTCGAGTCTTTTAAATCTGTTAAAGAGTACATATCGCCTGGTCCAAGATAAAGTTCTCGTCTTATGATTCTATCTAATGTTCTGTTATTTCCAGAAATAACAACATTTCTTATTTTGACTTTCTTGCCTGGTGCAATTTTAAAAATAACTTCAACAGTATGGTCTTTATTATTCTTTTTTAAATCTGGAACCACTTGAACAAAAGCATAACTTTTATCTGCAATAAGGGTTTTAATTACATCAGAATCTGCTCTAAAAGTTTTAATATTAAAAGCCGTACCACTCGCTAATGTAATAACTTTTCTCAAATGAGCTTCGCTGATAACATTTTTATTTTGATAAAAAGAGATTTTACTAATAGTGTAAACTTCACCCTCTTCTATTTGGTAGCTCATATCTGCAGTGTAATGATTAAAATTTACACGAACAAATGGTTCATTGACTTTTGCATCTAAATACCCATGTTGCATATATAAATCACGAATTCTCAAATTATCATATGCTAAATCTCGTAGACTCATTTTTCCATTATTTCTACCCCAAAACCAACCCATAAACTGATGTTCTTTATTGGCAATAACATCATTAAAATCATCACTATCTAGACCATATACACCACTATATTCAAGTTTACTTATTGTAATCTCTGCACCTTCATTTACAACAAAAGTAACCTTAATACTTCCATTTTCAAGATACTCTTTTTCTATCTCTACAACACTATCTATATTTCCCTCTTGTGAAATGGCATCAATAATTCTTTTTTTTGCATCTTCAAGTACTTTTTCATCATAAAGTGTTCCTATTTTAATCTGAATAACTGAATCCGCAACATCTTTATCTTGCTCTTTCCAACCTTTGAGTTCAACCTTAGAAATAATAGGTTTCTCTTTGAAAAAAAATTCTAAATCACCATCTAAAAACTGAACCCACACATCATTAAAATAACCTTGATTAAAATATGTTTGAATAGCTTTATTTATCTTTTTGTCATCAACATCATCACCAATATCAAATGGTAACATTCTAAGAGCCACAGCTTTTGATATATGTACCATTCCATTGTACTTTATAGTTTTTATAGTTTGTGCATAGATATTTGCACTCAAAAGGAGTAGTAAAAAGCTGATAATTATTTTCATTAAAATTCCATATGTAAATTTAGATAAAGATTTTATCCATTATGAGGTTAATCTATGGTAAATTTAGTATAATTTTAAAAACAAATAAAAGATTTCAAATGAATATAGCAATTATTGGTTTAGGATTAATGGGAGGCTCACTCGCACTTAGCCTTAGAAAACAAGAGTATGTAAACACTATCATTGGTTATGACCATAGTGAAGTACATGCTAAACAGGCTATAGAACTTGGTTTAGTAGATGCTATTGGTACTTTAGTAGAAGTGCAAAAATCAGATGTTATTTTTCTAGCCATACCAGTTGATGGTCTCATTGCAATCTTACAAGAACTTACAAATATTTCTGCTACAACTACCATTATAGACTTGGGTAGTACAAAAGAAAAAATCGTTGGTAGTATTCCTAAAAGTATAAGAAAAAATTTTATAGCAGCACATCCTATGACAGGAACAGAAAACTTCGGTCCAACGGCTGCAGTTGAAGGTCTTTATGAAAATAAGGTAGTTGTTCTTTGTGATATTGAAGATAGTGGAAGACATCAGAGTGAGGTTGCAAAAAAAATTTTTAAATCGTTAAAGATGAAAAAAACATTTATGCGGGCACATGAACATGACAGACATGCAGCCTTCATCTCTCACATGCCTCATGCTATCTCCTACTCCATAGCCAATGCAGTTATGAAACAAGAGAACAAACATAATATCTTAACCCTAGCAGCCGGTGGATATCGTTCTATGAGTCGTTTAGCTAAAAGTTCTCCCTTCATGTGGGAAGACATTTTTAGACAAAATAAAGAGAATCTCCTTGAAGCAATTACCATCTTCGAAGAAGAGCTTACACAACTTAAATCAGCCATAGAGACTGATGATTGGGAAAAAGTCCATCAAGAGATGGCTGATGCTAATAAACTGCATGATATACTAGATTAAATATCATACTTTTTTAATAATAATTTCACTTCTTTTTTACTTATTATCTTTTTTTCACCAGTGTAAAGATTTGACTCTAAAATTTCTACCATTCTTTTTACATCTTCATCAACATCTTTGTATGGCAATAATTTTATTAAGAGCAGTTTTTCATCTTTAATGTTTACTTTATTCTCTTTTTTTATACTTTTATAAGCCAGTAATCTCATAAAGATTATTCCTATTACTATACCTACTAAGCATGCAATAAATAACCATAGAACTCCTATGTTTGGCGATTTTTCATTTTTTGTAGAATTATTTTGTTTAAGAGGAGTTGCTACATTCTCTTCTCTTTGTATCTGTACTTTGTGTTTTTTACCAATACTTCCGGTAACTATTATATCTATAGGGTCTGTTTTCATCTGCTCTATTTTTTTTGTTTTTGTGTTAAAGTACTCTAAACTAAAAGAGGGAATTGTAAAATTGGTATCACTTACAAAAGCAAGCTTTTGAGTCAATGTATTTGCTTGTATCTCTATTTTTTCATCAAAAACATTAACTCCATTAATATAGGGTTTAAAACTCTCAATATCTTCAAGATTCCCCTCTCCTTGAACTTTCACTATTACATTAACAGCTTCATTCTCATGAATTTGGACTCTATTTGCCTTTGCTGTCATTGTAAAGTCACCAATCAGTTTTACACCTTGTGGCAATGCTTTTGCATCTATAGTTAATGCATTTGAGTAATATGTTTTCCATTGTACTTGAGGTATAAAAGTACCCCAATTATTTGCCCCTCTTACTCGTTTAGCAATTTTTATTTGTGCTGGAGTAATGGTTGCATTTCCCTCTCTTTGAGCTGCTAATCTATAAGCAAGTTTCGTGACGACATAAGCACCATCGTTTATACTTACAGGTTTATTTTGAGACTTTACCCAAAAACCTTTAAACTTTGGTGCAACAAACTTACTATCTACCACTTCCGCATCTCGTTTTTGTTTTAAAATAAATGTAACATCAAATGTTTCTCCAACATATACATTATTTTTTGAAGCTTTTATAGATAATAAGAAATCTCCATGTAAATCCTGAGACATAGGTTTAACTTTTAGCTCGAGAGTATTTGATTTTTCTATTTTAGAGTCTATATTAACAGCTACTGGTTGGATAGTACAGCTTTTTTGTGGTACAAAATTATAAGTAAGTGTATAACTCTTTTTGTAATCTCCATTAATCATGGCAATACTGGTTTGTGAGCCTGTTGAGACTATATTATTGCCACATATATCATTTACAACAGGTTTTTGAATATTTTCCCCACTAATAGTTAGTGCATATGTCGCCATATCTCCTGCATAAACAATATCGGGAGTCAGGCTTGCTCTTACATCTGCAAAAACTATTGTGCTTAAACACGTTAAAAATATTGCAATTTTACCAAGGTTTTTCATTTTCATTCTCCTGTTTTGAAGTTTTTTTATTGAGTCTATAAAGGAAAGTTCCTTGTTGTTTATTTAGCTTTTTCAACCATTTTTTTTCTTCTTCTGCACTCATTTTCATTTTTGCAGCATCGGTTTGTGTCGCTTTTTGCTCCTGCTTTTTATCGTCTTTTAGCTCTTTTGCTGCATCTTTTTCTTGTTTTTCTTTGCTATTTTGTTTTTTGTCTTGTTTTTTATCTTGATTTTCTTTCGATTTGTTTTCTTTATCGTTCTTATTACTCTTTTTTTCATCTTCAGAACTATTTTTTTTACTCTTATCGTTTTTATTCTGTTTATCCTTTTTCTTTCCTTTATCCTTCTGATTTTTATTCTGGTCTTTCTTATCTTTATTTTGATTTTTTTTGTCTTTATTTTTTTTGTCTTTCTTCTTTTTATCTTGTTTTTTCTGCTTTTTAAGTGCTTTTTTTACTGCTTCTAAATTCTCTCTTGTGTCTTTATCTTCATGCAGTTTTAAAGATGATTCATAAGCTTTTATAGCTTCTTCCAAATTCTTTTGAGTAGGCTCTTTTGCATATGAATTTCCAATATTTGCTAATTTTTTTGCATTCGAAGTATCTTTTAAAAACTTTACTTCTTTGTATTGTTTAATAGCCTCTTTATATTTCCCTTGTTTATATAGTGTATTACCTATGTTGTACTTGACATCAGGTTTCACATTTGATTGCAAATATTTTTTGTAAATATCTTCACTCTTAACATAATTTTTATTCTGATATGCCTCTTTCGCATTTTTCAACTCCATAAAATCCAGTACAGCTGCCTCGGCAGTTTGAGATGTGGTATACAAAAGTGCTATAAGAAAAACAGCTACAAAAGAGTGTGCATCTTTTTTATATAGTGAGGAGTTTGCAATTAAGAGTAAAACAAGGGCCAATGCAAGTGGGTAATAAAAGAGAGGAATATAACGATGAATCTCTTGAGATTTCAGCTCTTTCTTCACACTATTTGCTTCTATTTCTTTCATCATACTTTTTATATCTTCATTAGAATTCACACTTTCTATATAAACACCACCCGTTTTCGTAGCTAGTTTTGCTATAGCTCCATTGAGTTTTGAGACAATAATATTTCCATTTTGTTGAATAAACTTACCATTTTCCATCTTAATAGGTGCGCCTTTTTGTGTGCCTACTGCTAACACAAATACTACTATGTTATGCTTTTTTGCATAAGCTATTTCTTGAGTAAAATCTTTTTTATCACCACCATCACTTAAGAGTAAAAGATATTTTTTATTATTTTTATTTTTTATACTTTTTTGTACCACTTCAAGCATAGATAAAAAGTTTGTTCCTTTCTCTGTTATAGAGTCCGTATTAAGTTGTCGTAACAAAAACCCTACAGCACTATGATCAAAACTCAATGGTGACACTAAATAAGAATTTTTTGCAAAACCTATAATTCCGATTCTTTGTGTTGGCTCAAGTTGCAACAAAGAGAGAGCCTTTTGCTTTGCTAATTTTAAGCGATTTGGATATACATCTTGGGCAAGCATAGAGTCACTTATATCCAGTGCTATCATAATGTCAGAACTTTTTGCTTTTACTTCTACTGTCCCATTATTAATAACAGGGTTTGCTAGTGCCACAATTAATAAAACTCCTATAAGCAAAAATATATAATTCCTTACTCGAAGTGTTAAAGTATTTGAAGAGACTTTTAACTTCTGCATTACCTCTTTAGTAAAATAAAGCATCTCCACTTTTTTTTGAGTCAGTAAAAAAAGAAAAAGAATTAACAAAGGTGGTAACATATAGTATAAAAATTCAGGATGTAAAAATATCATTTTAGTTTGCTCCTCTTCTATTTCTCAAAAATACATATAACATTAGTGAAAGTAAACCTATAAATAAAGGGTAGGTAAAATAATAATGTAAGTAGGTAAAAGTTTCATTTTTAATTTCTACTTTTTCTAATGAATCTATCTTTTTATAAACTTCTTTTAACTCATTTGCACTTGAAGCTCCAAAAGCGACACCACCAGTCTCTTTAGCAATTTTAAGGAGTACATTTCTATTGTACTCATTTGGCATTCCTATGCCTATAGGATAAACTTTTACACCCTCTTTTTTTGCTATATCTATAGCTACATCTAAGGGGAGTTTATCAACTCCTTGTGTAGAATAACCATCCGTAAGAAGTATGGCAACTTTAGATTTAGATTTACTCATCTTTAACAGATTTACACCTTGTGCCAAGGCTTCATACAATACTGTATATTTTCCAGCCATGCCTATCTGTAATTGGGAGACAATTTTACTCAAAATATTTTCATCATAAGTTAAAGGTGAAGCGATAAAAGAGTACTCGCCAAAAACTACCAAACCTATGTTATCGCTCACTCTTTTTTTTACAAAATCAGAGACTATCGCTTTTACAACATCAAATCTACTTATATTTGGGTTATTTACATCAAACCCTCTCTCTTGCATAGACTGCGAAGCATCTATAATTAAGGCTAATTCATGTCCATGTTTTGGCTCCAACTCATAAGGCTCGTCTTTTACAGGAGAACTCAAAGCAACTATAAACATCACTATAGCCAACCATTTTAAGGAAAAAAGCAATTTTGAACTACTTACTCCATTTTTCATAAATTGTGATGCATGAGGAAAGTAGATAGAGGGCAACCTCATCTTACAAAAAAACTCACATAACATAAAAATCGCAATACTAAGAAGTACCCATGGAAATTCTAAATATAAATTATGAAACATCTATCATCTCCAAATAATTACGAATTTTGTTTTTAGTCTCCTCATCAAAATCTTGAACATTTTTTTTGTATTTATACTCTTGTAGATTTTCAATGAGTTCTTCAAATGTTCTAAGATGTTGATCACTGTCATTTTTGAATGTAGCTCCATAGGAGGTAATCTGATAAGAAGCTAGTTTTGCATTCTCCATATCAAGCTTTTTTAAAAATTTAAGATGCTCTTTTCTAATGCTGAAACTATTTTTATGTTTATACCACTTAAAGAGAAAATATGCCAAAGTGATAAGCACTAGAAGAGTAAGACCTACTAAACCTAAAAAATAATAAAGTGAGTCATCTTGTATCTCTACTAATGGTTTTATATCATGAAGTTTAATCTCGTAATTTTTCATCTATTTTCCTTCAAAAACTCGTCGGAGTATTACACCTGAATTTGAGTCTGTATATACCTTTGTAAAACGTACTTGATCCTTCCTCAATTTCTCATACAATGCTCTATCATGTTGGAGCACTTTTTTTGCATAAGTATTTACCCCTACTGTGTCAAAATCACCTTCTAAAACAGCACCACTTTCAGGGTCAACTAAAGATGAAAAACCCATTTTTGGTGGTTTCTCTTCTAAATGATCTCGTACAATTACACAGAGTAGTTCATGTTTTTTTGCAAGTAGCCTAAAATCAGGTATCTCAAAAAAATCTCCAACAACCAAAATAAGTGATTTACGCTTAAGTCTTTTAAAAAGTGTCTCTGCAATAAATTTAAAATCAACCTTCTGATTGAGTGCATTAAATTCTAAAATTTCACTAACACTCTTCTTCACCTGATGAAACTTTTTACTTGCCTTGTTATGACTCACCATCTCATCTGTAAAAATATAAGAACTTAAAAGATCACCATTTTTTAAAACGGAAAAACCTAAAAGAGCTACGATATCAGCAATAACATCTTGCTTGAATTTTTTAGACCCAAAGTGTACACTTCCATTTAAAATTGAGACAATGACAACATTTAATTCTCTCTCTTCTCGAAATATCTTAATAAAAGGCTTTTGCATTTTAGCAGTGATATTCCAGTCAATATGTCTAATGTCATCCCCGGGTGCATACTCACGCAACTCTATAAAGTCATAGCCCTCTCCTTGAAATATAGATGGATTGTTACCAACCATTTCACTAAAGACTTGACGGCGAGCACGCACAAGTATTTTTTGTAATTTACTCACAATATCGGCCTTACGGAATCGCTACAGTTTCTAAGACTTTTTGAATAATGTCATCTGTTTTTACACCCTCAGCTTCAGCCTCATATGTTAAAACTAGACGATGTCGCATTAACTCCTTTATGATGTAAGCAACATCTACAGGTGTTACAAAATCTTTACCACGCATAAATGCCATTGCTTTGACCGCTTTAAACATGTCGATACTCACACGTGGTGATGCACCAAACTGTATAAACTCTGCTATGTCATCAAGACCATACTCTCTTGGATTTCTTGTAGCATTAACAAGTTCTATCATATATTCTTCTACTTCGGTATCTATATGAATATTTTTTACTACCTCTTTAATTGCATCTATCTCTTCTTTTTCTATCACTTTTGTAATGCTATCAAATTTTCCGCTAGAAATTCTGCGTGCTATTTCTAACTCTTCTGTTTTATTATTATAATCAACTATCAGTTTTAGCATAAAACGATCTAGTTGTGCCTCTGGAAGCTGGTAAACTCCCTCTTGTTCTACTGGATTCTGCGTTGCCATTACAAAAAATGGTGCATCAATTTTAAAGCTGGTATCTCCAAGTGTAACTTGCTTTTCTTGCATAACTTCAAGAAGAGCTGACTGCACTTTTGCTGGTGCACGATTGATTTCATCTGCAAGTAAAAGATTTGTAAAAATAGGACCTTTTTTAATCTTAAATTGATTGTTTTGTGGATCATATATTTCAGCGCCTAAGATATCTGATGGAAGTAAGTCTGGTGTAAATTGTGCACGTTTAAAGTTTAAACCCAGAGCTTGAGCTAGAGCATTTACTGTCGTTGTTTTTGCAAGTCCAGGAACACCTTCAATCAGAATGTGTCCTTCACATAATAAGGCAATAAGAAGAGAGTCTATCATCTTCTCTTGTCCAACTACAACTTTTGCAACTTCATTTTTAATCTTTTGTATTTTAGTTATCATAACTTTTGCCACCTGTTGATATTTTCAATGTGGCAAAAGTATAACAAAGGGGAGTTAACAATTAAGAAACTAATTTACCTTTAAATTAATACCTATTATTTTATTTATACCCTCTTTCTTTATATCTTGTTCTAAGTGAATAGATGCATTTTTATAAACACTCTCAACTGAATGATTATATCTTTCTTTTAAAATTATCTCTTTTCCTCCAACTCTTTTTGAGTTGTCATAAACCTTTATATTAACACTTAAAACAGCAATTTTTATATAGCCTTGGCTAATATTATCATTTGTTTCTATTTTTATCTCAACTGCATCTCGTTTAGATGCAACAACATTAAAGCCATGTTGTGCTAAATAATTTTTTAACTTCTCAACAAATTTTGCAGATTTTACATTTCCTCTTACAAAAAATTTTAACTTTTGGGCTTCTTTTAAGAAGACCCTCTTTTGTTGTAAAACAAAATCTAAATTTCTTTTTTTCTCAAAGAGTGGGTCAAGTTCAATTAAAATGTAAATAACAGGAAGTAAAGATTCCGCTCTCTTTGCAATCTCTTTTTTTGTGTTATATCTACGAATAGCATCCATAGATTGAGTCGAAATTGTCTTTTCATCTAATTCTTTCTTTTTGAGTTCTAATTCCTCTTTTAACCCATTTATAAATTTCTGTTTATCGATTTGAACCATCACGGCAAATTCTCTGTAATTTAACTTATATGTTTTTATAACACTGTAATTATTTATTTTCACCTTAGATACATCAGCTTTTATGGTGCTTTGTATTTTTAAGTTTGCATATGCTCCATCAACTTTTTGAGTACTTTCATATGATGATTCTATTGTTGTTCCTAGTCTTGCAATGACACTACTGAGTGCAGCTTTTATGGCGGCTTCTCTATTTTTTCCTATAGACATTCCATACATATGGGAAGAATCATCATCTGGAAGTACTGAATTTACCCATTTTGGAGTCTGTTTTAGTACAATTTTAGATGTGGGTTTGGCACCTGATGCACCACACCCTACTAAAAATACAAAAACAGATAAAAATAAAATTGTTTTTATCATCTTTTTTTACTTTGTATTCATTTGTCTTTTTGCTTCTTCTCGTTTTGCAATCATACTATCAATTCTATTAATAGCTAAATTAATCTCTTTTACTGGTTCAACTGTTGCCTCATCAGCAATGCTATACAATTCATATGCTTTATCAAAGTCACCCATCGCTTCATATACTACACCTAAATCATAAGCAACTGCATAGCTTTTACCATTAAAATCATCCATAAGTTGACTTAAAAGTTTTTTTGCTTTGTCATAACGAGATTGTTTAAGATAAGCTAAGGCAATTTCGACTTTTTTCTCTTGAGCACTTGTTGCACTTTCTAACTCTATCTTGTCTATAAGAGTTACTGAAAAATATATGTAATTAGGAGTTAGCTTATACACAAACTCATTAGCAATATTTGATGCAAGTCTATTTAGGGCTTGTCCTTTAGATAATATTTGTTTTGGACCTGTATTTAAAACTATTAAACCTAAAGAAGTATTTCCAGCTTTGCAAGAGTCTGCACTATACTCTTTTGATATTGTGTCTCCATAGATAATTAAGCCTGTTTCAACATTTACAATATTAATATTTGCGGAAACCGATGCCTGCGTCGTGTCACATCTTACTTTGTAGTATCTATATCGAGCACATCCACCATCTTTGTAGTACTCAAGACATTTTTCTCTGTCTTGCATATATGAGCTGCTTTGTGCATTTGCTGATGCCACTTCACCGTTGATGATAGCCTGAGCCCCTATAAGTTTCCCCACTTTTGTACTCGTTGCCTCATCCATTAACTCTGAAGATTGAAGTTTTTGCTCAGTTATGACTTTAGACATATCTTGTCTACTTAAAACAGTGAAATACCTTTTTCTATTAAGTTTTTGTTTTGCAATCTTTGCTTCTATTTTACCAGACAGACCAACTCTGTCATTTTTAAAAGCACTTACAGCCACTCTCTTCTTAGAAGCCATTGCTCCAACTTCTGCTGGTTGAAGAGCCTTTATACGTACTTTTTGTGCACATCCTGATGTAAGTAATATTACAGAAAATGTTCCTAAAACAATTTTTGTAAATCTATTCATTAACTACCTTTAAACTAAATGTATTATGATTGTAATAAAATAACATTTAATCTAATGTTAAATTTAATATTTATAACAATGTTAAAATTTGTATTTGTTATATAATATTAAGGTTATTGAGATTTTTTTGTAAATACTATAATTTAAAGCAAAACAGCTTGACATACAAACAAGATTTGTCTATAATTTCGACCTCTTAAGATTAAGAGTATCTAAGTCTTGTTAGCTCAGCTGGTAGAGCACGTCACTTTTAATGATGTGGCCGATGGTTCGAATCCATCACAGGACACCATTTTTTTGTTTATTTGCACCTCGGCTTTGAGCTCACGTACTATCTGTACGCTTCGCTAAAAACTTCGGCACAACTAAATCAAAAAAATAACTTACAAATTTGGCCCCGTCGTCTAGCGGTTAGGATCCATGGTTTTCATCCATGTCACAGGAGTTCAATTCTCCTCGGGGTCACCAACTTTTTCTCTTAAATCTCTTGAAATAAGAAACTTACAAATATAATTTATGCCTTTTTGATTCAAACACTATGTGTCAGATATGTAATCCCAAATGCAAAAATAGAAGCACCGATAAACCCCGCACCATACATAAATGATGAAATTAATTTTATAATTGGCTGATATGTCCACTTTACAAGTAAAATAATCCAAGAACCAACTAACGATGGCATGAATGTGTAAGCCATTACTTCTTGTATTGTAAAATCATTAGGAATAAATACAAAATTTGCCACTAAAATGTCAAAGAAAGTAAGTATGGCAACATATGCCAACATATATTTGACTGTTTGGAACTGACCAATACACTCTAGAGGTTTTAACTCCTCAGTAAAAAGTCCTTTCATATCAGAAAAATTTGCATCTTTTAATGATTTTTCTTCACAAATAAAAAAAACCACTAAACCAAAAACTAAAGCTACAGCAAGAACAATCATTAATACACCCATAACACATCCTTTATTTTAATCTTAAAACAAATTATTGTATCATAAAAATTTATAAAACAATCTTGCTATAAAATTAGTTTTATTTATAGTTAAAGTTTATTTTAGATTTGATAAAACATACTGTATTGGAATAGTCAAGGTTATATTTTTATTTGGCTTTGGTAATTTATTTGCTATATTGTTTAATGTTTCCAAAGATGCTTTACTTAAAATACCATGTGTGGATGACAAAATCTTTATACAAGATATTGTTGCATTTTTTGTAAGTATAAATTGAACAACAACTTCTCCTTGTATGCCTCTTTTTCGTGCTCTTCTTGGATAATATAAATTTTCTTGTATCAGTTGTGCGATAATTTGAAGATTTTTTTGTAAGTATTCTTCAGAATGAGGTGCACTCTCTTTTTTTAAAATATTTTCTTTTATGGGAACATCTATCTTCTTTTGTACTTTTTTTTCCTTTTTTTTCTTAACTTGTTTCTTCTTTTTTTTGCTAAAGAAGATTTTTTCTTCTAATTTTTTTTTAATTTTTACTTTTTTTATAACACTATTTCTACTTTTTTTTAAGACTATTTTCTGTGTTTCTTTTCGCTCTACTTTTTTTGGTTTTACCTCTTTAGGTTGAGATGCTTCATCTCTGTAACTCATAGATTTAAGGCTGATGCAAAGAGTTTTTTTTTGAATTTTTTGCATAGAAGTAGAGGAAAATATTTTTAGTGAAAAGAAAACCAAAAAAAGAAGTGTGCTGTGAATAAAAAGAGAAATTATAAGAGAATTTGAGTGTCGCATCATGTAACAGATATTATCATTTATCTGTTACAATAGTGTTAAATTGCGCATTTAAACTCAGGGTAAGCTTCAACACCAACCTCATTGACATCTACAAATATTCCAACTGCCAAAGTACCTCAAATACCATTGACTAAGTGTACTGAGAGTGCACCAACAGGGTCATCTAATTTTAATCTATCAAAAATAGGTACTCCAAAGACAACCAAAGCACCACCTATAGAACCTATAAGTGAAGAATTTTCCCACAATACAAAAGCGAGTGAATACCCAACAAGCAAAAATGCCATAGATGCCACTGCATATATCATCGTGTTTACTGTCAAAACTGAAGATCCATTTTTTGTACGTACTAATTCTAACATTAAAATTCCTTGTATTTAATGGGCTGAGTGCATCAAAAAAGGTATGTAGAAAAAATTAAATATGGGAAGTTTGAATGAATAATTATTTATTATGTAGGATTTCTACTCCAAAGGAGTTAGCTTTACTACTTGAAGGTTAGCGATGCCAAAGTGACTTAGGTCCTTTGACATTATAAACTTATATCGCCTCGTTATCTTCTTCACCAGTACGAATACGGATGATTTTTTCAATATCACTAACAAAAATCTTACCATCTCCAATTTTACCAGTACGTGCTGCTTCAACAATAGTATTTGTAGTCTGCTCAACCATATCTTCAGAGACTACCATCTCCATTTTAATTTTTGGTAAAAAATCAACTACATACTCTGCCCCACGATAAAGTTCAGAATGGCCTTTTTGACGACCATACCCTTTTACTTCACTAACTGTCATACCTGTAACACCAATCTCAGCTAGTGCATCTTTTACATCTTCTAGTTTAAATGGTTTAATAACCGCTTCTACTCTTTTCATTTATTGCTCCAATAAAATTTATTTTTTAATTGTAACCATATTTATGGTTTTAATCAACTCTTCATTAAGAGTTGATATATTTTTCACCATGAACTGACTCATCAAGACCCATAGATTCACTCTCTTCATCTACACGAGCTCCACCTGTTAACGCAGTAGCAATGTAATATACAACAACAGTACCAACTAAAGTAAAGAGGCCAACAACAATAACAGACTCTACCTGAACTATAAATTGACCCATTCTATCTCCAGACGCTTTTAATGGTCCATCCCACAATAAGTCATTATCTTTTACAGCTAAAAGACCCGTTGCAAGTGCACCAAAAAGACCTGCTAAAAAGTGAACACCAAAAGCATCTAAAGAGTCATCATAACCAAGTTTTTTCTTTAAAACTGTTACACCCCAGAATGCAAAAAGAGTTCCAACGATACCAACAACAAATGCACCACCAACACTCACAAAACCAGCAGCAGGAGTAATAGCAACTAAACCAGACACAGCACCCGTAGCAATTCCTAAAAGTGTAGGTTTTTTATACACTATCCACTCAGCAAGCATCCAAGTAATAGCAGCAACAGCCGTTGCAATAGTCGTTGTAAGAAGTGCCACACCAGCAATAGCATTTGCACCAAATGCAGAACCAGCATTAAAACCATACCAACCAAACCATAAAATCGCAGCACCTAAAGCTGTTAGCATTACAGAAGCAGGTTTCATCGCAGATTTTGGATACCCTGTACGTTTACCAACCAATATAGCAAGAACTAAACCAGCTAGACCACCATTCATATGGACAACAGTACCACCAGCAAAGTCTAAGGCACCAGCATCAAAAAGTAGTGCACCGTCTCCACCCCATACCATATGAGCAACAGGAGCATAAACTACAAGACCCCAAATAGCTACAAAAACTAGCCATGTTGAAAATTTAATACGTTCAATAACTGAACCAGAAGCAATAGCTACAGTAATAGCTGCAAAAGTACCTTGGAAAGCAACAAACACATAAGTAGGATATGTCCCGCTTAAATCTGTCCATTTAATACCATGTAATAAAACATTACCAAATCCACCCATTACATTTTGCACGGTAGCAGACTCTGCTGTTCCAAATGCAATTGAGTATCCAGCTACTATCCAAACTATAAATGCAACAACAAATGCTCCAAAAACCATTGCATATGTATTAAGTACATTTTTACTTCTTGTCATACCACCGTAAAAGAGTGCAAGACCCGCTGGTGTCATAAGTAATACTAATGCAGTAGACATCATCATCCATGCAGTATCCCCCGTATCTAATGTATCTTCAGCCAGTACTAAAGATGGTAAAGCAAGCAGTAATGCTACAAGCCATTTCTTCATGTGAATCCTTTGATTAAAATATTTTCAGGATAAAGTATAGTATAAATTTCTAAGTAATTAAAATTTTTACTGCCTAATTTTTAATCATTTAATATAATCTGGAAAATTAATCCTCTTTTTATACACCTTTTTACTATCTGTAGAAAAAAGCATCACTCTTAAACATTTTTTTAAGGGATAATAAGATACTATATTTCAATTTTATTTTTAAATATATAGGGTGTATTAATGAGCGACTTGCTAAAAAATGACGACATACAACAAATAAATATCGAAGAGACCCTTCAAAACTCTTATCTTGACTACTCTATGAGTGTCATTGTTGGGCGTGCCTTACCAGATGTTCGAGATGGATTAAAGCCGGTTCATAGACGTATACTTTATGCTATGGATAAGCTAAGCTTATCTCATGGTGCAAAATTTAAAAAATCAGCTCGTATAGTTGGTGATGTAATTGGTCAGTACCATCCACATGGTGATACTGCTGTTTATGATGCACTTGTACGTATGGCACAAGATTTCTCAATGCGAATGGAGCTAGTCGATGGTCAAGGAAACTTTGGTTCTGTTGATGGGGACAGTGCTGCAGCTATGAGATATACTGAAGCCCGCATGACAAAATATGCAGGTGAACTTCTTAAAGACCTAGAAAAAAACACAGTTAACATGATAGACAACTATGATGCTACAACCAAAGAGCCTGATGTCATGCCAACTCGTGTTCCAAATCTTCTTATTAATGGTTCTTCTGGAATTGCAGTTGGTATGGCGACAAATATTCCACCACATAATCCAACTGAAATCATGAATGGACTCAAAGCACTCTTAGTAAACCCCAATATTTCACTTGCTGAAATTATGCAACATATTAAAGCACCTGATTTTCCAACAGGTGGTATTATCTTTGGAAAAAAAGGCATCACTGAAGCTTATGAAACGGGACGTGGGCGCATTAAGGTACGAGCAAAAACTCATATAGAGCAGAGTCTTAAAAAAGAAATTATTGTTATTGATGAGCTCCCTTACCAAGTCAACAAATCTCGCCTTATAGAAAATATTGCCAACCTTGTTAAAGACAAAATGATAGACGGTGTTTCATTAATCCGCGATGAGTCTGACCGTGATGGAATGCGCGTTGTGATAGAGTTAAAACGTGATGCCATGAGTGAAATTGTTCTGAACAATCTTTTTAAACAGACAAGCATGCAAACAACTTTTGGTATTATAATGTTATCTATATTAAATCAAGAACCTCGAATTTTTGGTATTATAGACATATTAAAACATTTTATAAATCATCGTAAAACAATCATCATCCGCCGTACAATTTTTGATCTAGAAAAAGCAAAAGCTCGTGCACATATTTTAGAAGGTCTTAAAAAAGCACTTGACATTATTGACCAAATCATAAAAGTCATAAAAGCTAGTTCCAATGTAGAAAATGCGAGAGACAATCTCGTTGTGCAATTTGATTTTTCTCAAATTCAAGCACAAAGCATTGTTGACATGCGTCTTGGAAAGCTCACAGGACTAGAACGTGAAAAAATTGAAAACGAGTTGCGTGAACTCATGGAACTTATACAATACTTAGAATCAATTTTAAAAAGTGAAGATGTTTTACAAGGCATTATTCAAGAGGAGTTTGATGAAGTAGCAGCAATCTATACAGATAAACGTCGTACTGACATTGAAGATGATTATGATGACATTGATATTGAAGACTTAATTCCAAATGAGCCTATGGTTGTTACGATTACACATCGCGGTTATATTAAACGTGTGCCACTTGCCTCTTATGAAAAACAGAAGCGTGGTGGTAAAGGAAAAACAGCTGTTACAACATATGAAGATGATTTTATAGAAAACTTTTTCACATGTAATACTCACGACACACTTCTTTTTGTAACAGATAGAGGTCAACTTCATTGGTTAAAAGTTTATCGAATTCCTGAAGGAAGTCGTGTTGCTAAAGGGAAGGCAGTTGTCAATCTCATAAATCTCGTATTAGATGAAAAAATTCGTTCAATTATTCCAACTACTGACTTTAGTGAAGATAAAGGACTTGTTTTCTTCACTCAAAACGGTGTTGTAAAACGTACAAATTTAAGTGAGTTTTCCAATATAAGAAGTAATGGAGTAAGAGCTATTGTTCTTGATGATGATGATGCACTCATTACAGCACAAATTGCAAATCAAGACATTCGTTACCTTTTTATAGTGACAAAATTTGCACAATGTATAAAATTTGAAATTGAGAAGACTCGTGAGCAAGGTCGTAGTACACGTGGTGTTCGTGGTATTAAATTCAAACATGAAAATGATGAAGTTGTAGATGCAAATATCATTGAAAATGATACTCAAGAGATTCTTATTGTTGCAGAAAAAGGTATTGGCAAACGTACTGATGCTGGTGAATATAGACTCACTAACCGTGGTGGCTCAGGTGTTATTGCTATGAAAATGACAACAAAAACTGGCAAGAATATTGTAGGATGTCTTATGGTCGATGAGTCTATGGATATGATGGCACTCACAAAAGCAGGTAAGATGATACGTGTTGACATGCAAACAATTTCCAAATCAAGTAGAAATACTTCAGGTGTTTATATAGTTAAAGGCGATGAAGTAGCCTCAATATCTCGTTGTCCTAAAAAGGAAGAAGAACATGATGATGATATTGAAAATGATGAGACAAATTTCGACTTGGAATAAACTTTGCTTATAAAAATAAAATCTTAGGGTAGACCACCCTATTCTTAAGGACTATATATGAGATACCTATTAGTACTATTGACACTTTTAAGTGTTACTGTTGTAAATGTTACTGCACAAAATGTAGAATCAGCTGGAATTGAGACAATGGATGTTGGAGAAGTAAGTCCTGCACCTGCTTCTACACAAGAAACTATGAATGAAGATTTATTAGAAGAAAATAAAAGTCTCATTGTTAGTGTTATTGGTCAAGGTGTTGCTCCATTAAAATCAGCCACTCCAGCACAAGCATATGCACTCGCAAAACGTGCAGCAGTTGCTGATGCATACAGACTAATAGCTGAGAAAGTCAAAGGTGTACGTGTTGATGGGCAAGATCTCATTAAAAACATGATGGTAAAACGCTCAACTGTAAGAACATCTGTTATTGCAATGGTAAGAAATGCTAATATTGTTGAAACAACATTTAAAGAGGGTTTATGCGAAGTAGAGATGGAAATAAAACTTTCTCACTCTCAATTCCAATAAGCATTCTTTTTCTCTCTCTTGCTTTAAATGCGGGGGAGTATCTTATTTCTTACAGATATTTAATCAAAGACTCCATTCTTTATAATGAAACATTAAACATTTCTCAAGCGATGAAAAAATGTTCTGGAAAAGTCTACAATCCACTTATTTTAGAAGTCAATAAAGAAAAAAATCTTAAAGAAATCATTTCGCAAAATAGAGAACAATTTATATATTACCTACACAAACTCGGACTCAATTTAGTACACAAAGATAAAACAGTAAATTATATACAAAATTCAATAACGATACTCACACTACATACAAAATGTTTCAAAGTCGATTTTAATGATAATTTTGTTAAAATTTCACCTTTAAAATAGGTTTAAATTCTAAGATATAGGACTTACTTGTGAAAATAGCAATTGTTGAAGATGATATAAACATGAGAAAATCACTTGAGATTGCTATGGGAGACTTTAAAGAGTTTGAAATAAAAACATTTAAAAATGCCAAAGATGCACTCAAGTCACTCGATAATACATATGATTTAATCATAACAGATATAAATATGCCAGGCATGGATGGTATAGAGTTTATTAGAGAGTTAAATGGTCAATACGAAGTCATTATTATGACTGGAAATGCAACACTTGGAAGTGCAATAGAGTCTATTCACCTCGGTGTGAAAGATTTTTTACTCAAACCTTTTGATGTAGATGACCTTATTGGTGCAATTGAAAGAGAGAGTAAAGTACAAAAAATAAAAAAATCAGTAAAGAAGAATACCAATAATTCTACAGGATTTTTAGGTACAAGTGAAGCTCTGCATAAAGTTTTAAAAATAGCAGACAAAGCTTGTAAAACTGATGTTAGTATTCTTCTTTTAGGTCAGAGTGGTGTGGGTAAAGAGGTTTTTGCCTCATATATTCACCAAAATTCACCAAGAGCAAAGAATTCTTTTGTTGCTATTAATATGGCTGCCATCCCTGAGAATCTTATAGAGAGTGAACTTTTTGGTTTTGAAAAAGGTGCCTTTACTGATGCAAATGAAGCAAAGATAGGACAGTTTGAGTTAGCCAATGGTGGCACTCTCTTTTTAGATGAAATAGGAGAGATGCCTTATGCACTCCAAGCAAAACTCCTTCGTGCTTTACAAGAAAAAGAGATTCGCAGACTTGGCTCATCTAAGGCTATTAAGATAGATATTAGAGTAGTCTCAGCAACTAATGCAAATCTTGATAAAAAAATAAAAAATGGTGAATTTAGAGAAGATTTATATTATAGATTAAATACAATTCCTCTACATATACCTCCTCTTTGTCAAAGAAGAGATGAAATTCTCCAAATAGCAGAAGCAATTTGTAAGCAAAATTGTCAGAAATATGCTTTTGAAGAGAAATATTTTTCACAAGATGCCAAGAATGAACTTCTAACATACAAATGGCCAGGAAATATAAGAGAGTTAATTTCAGTAGTTGAGCGTTCAGTTATACTAAGTGAAACAAATGAGATCCAAAAAGATGAGCTCTTTTTAGATGCAAGAAAATAAAACCAAAATAGGAAAAGATATGAGTGAAAAAAAATATAATGTTGCAGTCGTTGGAGCAAATGGTGCAGTTGGTGAAGAAATTTTAACAATATTAGCTGAAATTGATTTCCCTCTTAACAAACTAATTCCACTTGCAAGTGCCAGAAGTTTAGGAAAAACTGTCTCTTTTAATGGGAATGAACTAGATATTATAGAATTAACAAATGATATTTTTGAAAAAGAAGAAGTTGAAATTGCTCTTTTTAGTGCTGGAGGAAGTGTAAGTGCAGAATTCGCACCAGATGCTATAAAAGCAGGAGCTGTTGTTATAGATAATACTTCTCACTTTAGAATGGATGTTGATGTACCTCTTGTTGTTCCTGAAGTAAACCCTCAAGACATTGCAAAATGGAGGAAAAAAGGTATTATTGCAAATCCTAACTGTTCTACAATTCAGATGGTGCAAACACTTAAACCTCTTGATGAAGCTTATGATTTAGTACGTGTTGATGTGAGTACATATCAAGCGACAAGTGGTGCAGGAAAAACTGCAATGAAAGAGCTTGTTACACAAATGCAAGACTTTTTTGCATTTAAACTTGATGAATCAGAGCACAAAGCCTTTAATCAACAAATTGCTCTAAATGTCATTCCTCAAATAGATGTTTTTACTGAGAATGGTTATACTAAAGAAGAGATGAAAATGGTTAATGAAACGACTAAAATTATGCATAAAGATATAGCACTTAGTGCTACTTGTGTGCGTGTTCCTACTCTTCGTGGTCATGCAGAAGCTCTTACACTTACTTTTGATAGTGAAATTGAAGTCAATGAAGCAAGAGATATACTCTCTAAAGCTCCAAATATCATAGTTCTGGACAAACCAGACCAAGCAATTTATCCTATGCCTAACTTATGTGTTGATAAGAATGAAACTTTTGTTGGACGCATACGAGCAGATGTATATGCAAAAAATATGCTGCATCTGTTTGTAGTAGCAGATAATTTACGAGTTGGAGCAGCTACAAATGCTGTAAGAATTGCCCAAAAATGGATAGAAATGGAGGGTGAGAAGTAATGCTAGAAAAAAGTTTTGAATCAGGGCTTTGGAGCTCTCGATTTATGGTTTTATTTGCAGTACTTTTTGGACTTCTTGGTGCAATTACCCTCTTTATTGTTGCCTCATTTGATATCTATGATACAGTAGAATTTGTTCTTCATACTTATATAAATCATCTTCATCCAGAGAATTTTCACGAAGATGTAGTTGGTGGTATAATTGGAGCTGTTGACTTATATCTTATTGGTGTTGTGATGATTTTATTTTCATTTGGACTCTATGAGCTTTTCATTTCTGATATAGATATTGCAAAAGAGAATGCAGAAAAAGAAAGTAAAATTTTAGTTATTCACTCGCTTGACCAACTCAAAGATAAAATTTCTAAAGTTATTGTTATGGTACTGGTAGTTGGATTTTTTCAAAGAGTAGGTCATACTGAGTATAATGGTGCACTAGATATGCTTTATTTTGCACTTTCAATCACTGCTGTAGCCGTTGGTTTGTACTTTCTCGGTAAAGTTGGAAAACATTAGTTAGTCCAAAAAAGAGATTTAATCTCTTTTTTGAAAGCTTGATTTTTTAAAAAGTCAAAATTATATAAACAACAATTTAATTTATAAGAGGCAAAAAAATGGGAAAAATATTTGTAGATGCATGTTTTGGTAAAGAGACCCCTTACACACCTGTATGGATGATGCGACAAGCAGGTCGTTACCTACCAGAGTATATGGCCGTTCGTGCAGAAGCTGGAAACTTTTTAAATCTTTGTCACGACCCAAAAAAAGCATGTGAAGTCACTCTTCAACCTGTAGATATTGTAGGTGTAGATGCTGCTATCTTATTTAGCGATATTCTTGTTATTCCTGATGAAATGGGTATGGATCTATCTTTTATAAAAGGAGAAGGTCCCAAGTTTTCAGACCCTCTAAAAACACAAGCTGATTTAGATAGACTAATCGGTGGTGAAGAAGCAGCAAGTAAACTTACCTATGTTTTTGACACTATTAAACTCATTAAAGAGCAGTTAGCAGATGACAAAGCCCTCATAGGATTTACAGGTGCACCATGGACACTTGCGACTTATATGATAGAAGGACAGGGAACAAAAACATATAATATTTGTAAGAAAATGATGTACTCAAATCCTAAACTTCTTCATAATATTCTAAAAAAAGTCACTGAGGTTGTAAAGCTTTACATGGAAAAACAAATTCAAGCAGGCATTGATGTTGTTCAAATATTTGACTCATGGGCAGCTGCTATTGAGACTGAAAATTATGATGAATTCTCTTGGAAATATATGGTAGAAATTGCTGAGTACTTAAAAGAGAAATATCCTCATATTCCAGTTATTATGTTTCCGAAGGGAATTCCTGCATTTTATGACAAAGTATATGGAAATTTTGATGTATTTGGTGTAGATTGGATAACTCCAATTGAGCTTGCCAAGGAAAAACTTGGAGACAAATATGTTCTTCAAGGAAATATGGAGCCATGCCGTCTATATTCAAAAGAAGCGACAACTACTTCAGTAGAACATATTCAGTCAGTGATGGGTACAAACCGCCATATCTTTAATCTAGGACATGGAATCCTTCCTGATGTTCCAGTAGAGAATGCGAAGCACTTTGTTAGCGAGTGCCAACGTGTCAGCAAAAAATAGTATCATCTTTGGTCCAGTCAACTCACGCCGTTTTGGCATGAGTCTGGGAATAGACCTTTCCCCTGCTCTTAAACAGTGTAATTTTGATTGTCTTTACTGTGAACTTGCACCTGCTCCTACCATAGAAGCTCAAACAGATACTATTAGTGTAGATGAAATTATAAATGAGTTAAAAGAGCATCTTCACAGTAAAATAGATGTTATTACCCTTACAGCAAACGGGGAACCTACTCTTTACCCATATATGAATGAACTTATAGATAAAATTAATACTATCAAAGGAACGACAGAAACACTTATACTTACAAATAGTGCCACACTTGTAAATGATGATGTATTTAACTCTCTTTTAAATATCGACCAAGTAAAGCTATCACTTGATGCTGTTAGTGCAGATATTTTTAAAAAAATTGATAGACCACATCAGAGCATAAAAATTCAAGAGATAGTAAAAAAAGTCATTGCCTTTAGTAAAGTATATAAAGGAAAGCTTTTTATAGAAATACTCTTTGTTCATGAGCTTAATGACACACAAGAAGAGATACAAAAGCTCAATGACATTTTACTCAAAATAGATGCATTGCGAATAGATTTGGGTACGATAGATAGGCCACCTGCTTATCCTGTAACGGGCATAAGTTACAAAGAACTTCATGACATTTCAATGATGTTTCACCATTCACTGCCTATTCATATTGCCTCACGTATTCATGCCGAAGCAAATAATACATATTATAGTGATGAAGAAATTTTAAATACCTTAGACAAACGTCCCCTCACGCAAGATGATGTTGCACTACTTTTTGATGAAGAAAGTGTAAAACGATTAAATAAACTCCTACTTTGTGGAGAAATTGTTATAAAAAATGTAAGTAATTTAGAGTTTTTAGTACCAAAAAACAATCTTTTAAGAAAGAAAAAGAAATGAGATATGGTAACTTAGAACTTGAAAATACTTTTATTCCATCAAAGATTCCATCTAAAAAATTAATGATTATTTTACATGGTCGTGGTGATTCGAGTGAAGGTTTCGTTACTCTTCCCTCTTTTTTTGATATTGATGCGATGAATTACATTCTCTTTAATGCTCCCTTTGAGTACTTAAACGGTTTTTCATGGTACCAGTTCCCACCTAATCAACTCCCCGGTATTGAATACTCTTCTAAATTACTGACAAAAGATTTAGATAAACTTTTTGAAAGTGACTTTATTGCCAATGAAAGTTTTTTATTTGGTTTTTCACAAGGTTCACTGCTGAGCTTTGAATTTGGAGCAAGATATCATAAAGTATTGGCGGGTTATATTGCAATTAGTGGCTATATTTATGATGCTCGAAAACTTTTACAAGATATGAATTCAGCAGTAAATGACTCCAACTGGTTATGCACACATGGTAAAGAAGATCCAGTTCTAGACTTTAAGGCTACACACGCACAAGTTAAAATTTTACAAGATGACAACTTCAATATAGAATTTAAAGCTTACAATAAAGATCATAGCATAGATAGAGATGAACTAACTATGATTACAGAGTGGATAAAAAAAAGACTTTATAAAGCTGGGTAGTGTTCAATATTCTGTGTCAGTATCGGGTAATTCCTAAAATTGTAGCATAATATAAATTAGTTTATTAAGCTGTTCATTTATTTTATATATAATCTTTCCTTTAAAATAAAGGATTATATATTGACAACTTTTCCACTTGAAAATGTAAAAAAATTAAGAAAAGAACTTGCAACTCACCCAGTTTATGCTGCTGTTACGGATATGAATGATTTAACAATTTTTATGCAACATCATATCTACTCTGTTTGGGACTTTATGTCACTGGTAAAATATTTACAAAATGAAATTGCTCCAGCAAGAGCTCCTTGGCTTCCATTTGGAGATGCACAAGTGCAACGTTTTATTAATGACATTGTTCTTGAAGAAGAATCAGATGAAGGTATTCCACTTGAAGATGGAACAACAACATACACAAGCCATTTTAATCTCTATGCACAAGCTATGGAAGAAGTTAAAGTTGGGAGTAGTAACCTTATGAGAGAGTTTGTTTCTAAAATCGCTTCTGACTCTTTAAGTATAGCAAAGCAAACAACCCCAATACCTTCTGCCGCAGCTGAATTTATGGAAACAACATTCAGCTTTATAAATAGTGATAAACCACATGTAATAGCTGCAGCATTTGCTTTAGGAAGAGAACATATCATTCCAGAAATGTTTCGTGCTCTTCTTGACAAAATGAATATCTCACGGGAAGAAGCTGGTGTATTCCATTATTATTTAGACCGCCATATAGAACTTGATGGAGACCACCATGGTCCAATGTCTATGAGAATGTTGGAATTATTATGTGAAGATGATAAAACTAAAATAGCAGAAGCAGAAGAAGCTGCTCTCTTTGCAATAAAAGCCCGAATTAAATTCTGGGATGGTGTATTATTGGCTATTGAGAATAGTAAAAAAGTATCATAAGTTTAAAGCTCTATCTAATCGACCCTCAAAGTAAATAGAGAGTTGGGAGATAGTTAAACTCCAGTTCCTAACAGGCATTGTCCATTTTTTTGAGGCATTTTGAATTCCCATATATAGTAGCTTCAACAAGCTGTTATCATTTGGAAAAGCACCTTTAGTCTTCGTAAGAGTTCTAAATTGGCGATGGACTGATTCAATGATATTAGTGGTGTAAATTACTTTTCTAATATCAGCTGGATATTTATACCACAAGGGCAGAACCAAATATACAGATAAGTTGTCCCATTTATTTCTCCAAGAAGTAAAAACAATAGGGTATTTCTTACCCATTTTTCTTCTAACTTATCGAGTTCAGTTTCAGATTCTTCTTTAGTAAAAGCTTGTACCCCAAGGGTATTTCCTCGCTATCGCTCACAGCATAAACATTCTTGAGTTCTTTTGCAAATTGTTTTTGATAAGCTGAACCAACATTTTTTAAACTATTGCGTATTTGGTGTACTATGCAAAGCTGTACTTCCGTGTCTGGGAATACTGAATAATGGCTTCAGGAAAGCCTTTGAGCCCATCTACACTTGCGATAAGTATATCTTGAACTCCTCGATTAGATAAATCAGTTAGGACTTGTAACCAGAACTTAGCACCTTCACTCTCATTGAGATAAAGTCCAAGTATCTCTTTCTTACCATCAATACCTACACCAAGTACTGTATAAAATGCTTTTGAGATATAGCGACCTTCCTCTTTTACTTTGTAGTGGATAGCATCTAAAAATATAAATGGATATACTTCTTCAAGAGGTCTTGTTTTCCACTCTTGAAGCATAGGTATAACTTTATCAGTTACAGCACTTATTGTGGCTTTAGAGAAGCCTATAGAGTAGAAATCTTCGATATGTTGTGAGATTTGAGAGTAGCTATTCCCAAGTGCAAAGAGTGAAAGTATTTTCTCTTCTATCTCACTTGTCATACTTGTTTGATTTTTCTTAACTATTTCAGGCTCAAAACCACCATTTCTATCTCTTGGAACATCAAGTTCAAATGAACCATGTTCGCTCTTCATAGTTTTAGTAGCATAACCATTTTTACGGTTTTTATTGATGTCTTAAGTTAAGTGTGAATCTATTTCAGTCGAGAGAGCGGCTTCTGTTAGTTGTTTAATTAAAGAACCTAATGCTCCATCTTTACCGCCGATACTTTTACCAGCTTTTATATCACGAGCAAATTGCTCTGCATCTATTTCTATCTTCATTTGTGTGTCCTTGGATAATTATTTTACCCGATTGACACAGATTTATGAACGGTCCCTAAAGCTGTTTTATAGTCTTGATTTGTCTTAAAATAATTGAAGTAAAAAGAGATTGTGATACTTTCTACTTCAATTAGATTTTTAAACAGAACCCTATTGTTCATGACTCCCATCACAAAATGGTTGATTATTACTTTTTAAACAAGTACAAAGGTAGTACTCTTTACTCTCTTGAACTGTAAACTCTAATGGTGTTTTATCAGTTTCTACATGACTTCCATCACAAAATACACCATCTGCACTTTTTCCACATCTGCAGTAGTAATAATTTTTTTCTGCTTCTAAACTAACTTTTACTGGATTAGACATTTTTTTTCCTTGTTTTAACTTTCCGCCATCTCTATAAAAAGAAAATGACTGTTTTGTAAAGCTTTTATGTTTAAGCTCACCTCTTTTGTTATCTCCATAGCATCACCTTTTGTAAGTTTAATACCATTTATATCAATAGTTCCCTCTATCTGAACAAAGTAAATCTGTCTTTTTGCATCTATTGGAAAATTAAGCTCTTTTTGCTCTTCAAGTTCACTCACATAAAGGTTTACATCTTGATGAATCTTTACTGCAGCATTCCCATTTACTGAAGAAACAATCTTAAGTATTCTGTTTTGTCGTTGTTTTTTTTTATATTTATGTGAGCCATATAAAGTAGACAAATTTTTCTTCGGTGGTACTATCCAAATTTGAAGAAGTCGTAGGTCTTTATTTTCACTTTTGTTATATTCTGCATGAACTATTCCACTCCCAGCACTCATATACTGCACTTCACCGCGTTTGAGAATCTCGCTATTTCCCATAGAGTCTTTATGTGTTATCTCTCCATCAACAATGTAAGATATAATCTCCATATCTTGATGAGGATGCATATCAAAACCACTCTTTGGATGAATAATATCATCATTGAGAACTCTTAAAACACCAAAGTTTATGTTATCGTAGTTTCTATACTCAGCAAAAGAGAAGTGAAAGCGACTCTCAAGCCAACCTAAATTTGATTTACCCATATTCTCTTTTACTAATTTTTTAAACATTGTGCCTTCTTTTTTTGATTTATTTAGTTTTGATACCTTCTATTAAAATATCAATTTTCACTTTGTCTCCAACCATAAAACCACCTGTTTCAAGTAGTTTATTATAACTTAAATGAAAGTCCTTTCTATTGATTTTTCCATGAAGTTCAAATGCCATTCTGGTATATCCCCAAGGATCCTTTATAGGTCCATTTACCTCTTCTAAGTTCATTTCAATTTTTTTTGTAACATTTTTAATAGTTAACCCAACTATCATTTTACTTCCAACTTGGCTGATGAGCTTCATTAACATTTTTGGATATTTTTTAACATCAAAAAAATCCTTATCTTTTAAATCATTATCTCTTTGGGCCAACTGAGTTGTTAAGCTTGCAACATCTACTATGCCATTTAAAGCAGAAAAATTTCTACTTTGCTCATTTATGCTAAATGTACCTGAAAATTTTTCAAAATTTCCTTGCACAGTGCTTATCATCAAATGTTTTACCTTAAATCCTACATTTGAATGACTTGGATCTACATTATAATTTGCACCATATAGTGAACTTAAACCTACTAACCCTACTAATGTTAAACTTTTTACAAGTTTCATTTTACATCCTTTAAATCAAATATACACTTTTTATAGTTTTAGTGTAATTACTCCAAAATTATATGTAAAATAAATAATAATGTCAAGAGCAATTACTCTAAAAATTAAATATCTTACTATAAATAAAAGCTATAAATACTCTACAGTAGGTATTTTAGAGAAATCTATAATTTTATTGACATAGTAGTGTATTTACACTACAATTCCACATTAAGGAAAACAAATGTCAAGAAAAGAAGCAGTTTTAGAAACGGCTCGCAAACTGTTTAACGAAACATGTACACAGTCGTCCACTACAAATCATATTGCAAAAGCGATGGGAATAAGTCCAGGGAATTTACATTATCATTATAAAAATCGTGAAGAGATTGTTCGTTTGTTATACATACAGATGCGCAAAGAGATGACGCTTTCTGTTGATGAACTACCAAAAAGTATAGCCGCTTTGCACGAACATGAAAAATTACTTATGCAGATACAGTGGAAATATCGCTTTTTCTTTAAAGAGATGCTTTCACTCTTTACACGAGATCCTGAGTTAGAAGATTTATATATAAAAGACAATATCGCACATAGAAGACGAATTAGACAAATTATGAATAATCTTATATTGAGTAAAGAGCTTACTATCACAGATGAAGAAGACATAGACTATCTTGTAGACTCCATCACTATATCTTGGCAATTTTATAGTTCATTTTTACACACAATAGGGCAAGAATTAAATGCTCAAGTAGTTCAAAATGTTATAAAACACATAACTGCTACTATGAAACCGTACCTAACAAAGAAGAGTTAATGCAAGAATATAACAAGGCGAGTGCATGGTTTGATAATCTTTATAAAAAACACGAAAATAATCACGAAAAGATTCCATGGGCGAGACAAGATGTCAATCCTATACTACAAACATATTTAGATAGAAAAGATAATCATAAAGGAAAAGCATTAGTAATTGGTTGTGGTTTAGGCGACGATGCTTATGCACTTGACAAAGTGGGTTTTGATGTACTTGCTATAGATGTCTCACAAACAGCACTAAATTTAGCAAAAAAAAGATTCTTTACTTCTGGTATAAGATTTGAAAAACAAGATATTTTTGATATGCCTCAAAAGTATTATGAACATTTTGACTTTGTTTTTGAAGCTTTAACCATTCAGTCTTTACCTGTTGAATTTAGAGAAAAGATGATAAATTCTATAGCAGACACAGTGGCTAAAGGCGGTGAACTCCTCGTAGTAGCACATCAACTCAACGGGAATAATGATGGTCCTCCATGGCCACTGACACAAGAGCAGATAGATATGTTTAAAACAACTTCTTTAAAAGAGCACTCTTTTGATATAGTCCTAGAAGAGTCAATAATCTCCCAAAGAAAATTCAAAGTTCTCTATAAAAAATAAATTCAAAGTTCAAAACTAGAGCAATCTTTAGAAGTTTATTGTAAATATACTCTTGCATTAATAATTTGAATCTCAGCACTCAATTCAGCTTCAAAAACTCTAGTAGGAAATTTTTTTAATGTTTCTTCATATGTTGGATTTGTCTTGCAAAAGTCTAGAAACTCATCACTCTGTTTCTCTTGAAAATTTCCAAACTTCTTTATAAATCCATCTATATCATAGATAGCTTTTGCAACTCCATCTTCTAAAAGTTTATTTGTTGCATCGCTTTCACCTATTCTATGAGGAATTACATATATCTCTTTCCCCATTTTTTGAGCATATTCTACACTTCGCATAGTGCCAGAATTTTTATCTGCATACATGACTATTAACACATCCCCTAAAGCTACTATCAATTCATTTCTAAGAGGAAAATTATACTTTTGTGAAGGTGTCCCTACCTTAAACTGACTCAAAACCAAACCTTCTTTTTCTACCTCTTGTATGACATTTTTATTTATAGCAGGGTAGTGTTTATCTAAACCTGTTCCTGCTACTACTATGGTGTTATTAACACCGGCTGCTTTATGAGCAATAATATCAGTGCCAATCGCACCACCACTTACAATGCAAATACCAGCTTGTGATAATTTTGAAGATATTTCATGTGTGTATTGCCTTGCATATTGATTTGGTTTACGACTTCCAACAATAGAGATTTTTTTTCTTTTTAATAATGTTGCATCACCCTTATAAAACAACTCTTTAGGATACTTTTTCATCTGCTCTAACGCAGTAATTTTAAAACTTATAGTACCAATCATAATTTATTAATATATACCAAATCTATATTTTTAAATAACTTTTTTGATTCATAAAGAGCTTGTAAAGTATTTTTATGCGGATGTCCAATAGCAATAGCAGTTCCATGCTTTTTTGCAACTAAAATTGCTTTTTTTATTTGTTCTAATATGTACGGTTTATCCATATGATGGTCTAAAAAAACATCCCGTGCAACATATTTTAACCCGAAATTTTTCAAAACTTTTGGTGCTTTGGTTTGAGCTGTTGTTCTACTATCAATAAAATTTATATGATTTTTTTGTAAAACATATATAAGTTTGTTCATCGCTATTTCATTTGAAGTAAATTTACTACCGGTATGATTATTAATATAGTGTACTTTTGGAAATAGATGTTTAATCTTTGCGATTCTATTAGATATAATTTTTTGAGAATCTGTCACTCTCAGAGTAAATGGTTCCTCTGCACTAAAGCTTTGTGCTTCTAGAGGTAAGTGAACCATATAAAGATTTTCTAATGCTGCTAACTTTGGAGTGTTTGGTCTATATTTGCTAGGAGGCAAAAAGGACATAGTCAGAGGTAAATGCAAATGTTTTATGGCTTTTACTTGTGTTTTTGTACCTACATCATCTATGATAATTGCAAGTTTTGGGCGTGTTACTAAACTCCTAATCTTTCGTTTTGATATTTTTGGCTCATCCGCAAGTGTTTCATCTTCTATCTCATGTGATGCTGAAACATACTCTTTAGTCTCTTTTTTTAGTACCTCTTTTAATTGTTTTGTTACACTCATATTTTTCTCTATTTTTGGTTGTTCCAATTTTTTCAAGAGTATTAATCTCTGGGATTTTTCATATTTTATTTTTTTTGAAAATTCTTTTTTTGCATTTTTATATCCCATATAATAACCAGCGAGTAAAGCACTCAAACTTAGAGCAACAACTGCTAAAAACCATACTATATATGTTAAATACTTTGAACTTATTTTTTTCGTTTCTCTTTTTTTTCGTTTAGCCATTTTTTATCTTTTCTTTTTGTAAAACTATACCCTCTTAAAGATTAAAAGTCTATTTCTATGTCTATTTGTCATAAAATTATTATATATATTTTTAAGTAATATTTCTGTATAATTCCGAGTTCCTTTCTCTTTGTAATGTCATAAAGACACTATATTTAATCCGAAAGGGAAACAATCGCCGAGAGGCATATACCAAGAGGAGATCATACTATATGAGAAACTACGAAAACTTAGTAATCGTAAAACCTACATTTACAGCAGAAGAAATTCAAGCTAGCATTACAGCAATAGAAGAAACTATTACTTCTAATGGTGGTGAAATTGCAGCTACTAGTCCAATGGGAATGAGAAAATTAGCTTATCCTATTAATAAAAACGAGCGTGGTTATTACCATGTTATCTATTATACAATTGCTCCAGCGGCTATTGCTGAGATCGAAAGACGTTTCCGAATTAACGAAGACTTACTTCGTTTTGTAACAATTAAATATGATACAAATCGTGAAATTGCTGCTTTTAACTCTTTTGTTGAAAAAGCTAAAAAAATAGCAGAAGCACCAGCAAAAATAGAAACTCCTGTGCAAGAGACTCCAACAGTAGAAACTCCTGTGCAAGAGACTCCAACAGCAGAAACTCCTGTGCAAGAGACTCCAGCGGCAGTTAAAGCAGAAGCTCCAGTAGCTACACAAACAGCAGAAAAATAGTACACTAAGCTAACAATTGAAGGAAAACTTATGTTCAATAAAATAATTTTAGTTGGAAACCTAACACGCGATATCGAACTTAGATACTCACAAGGTGGAATGGGAATTGCAAAAACTGCGATTGCTACAAGCCGTAAATTTACCAGTAATGGCGAGAAAAAAGAGGAAGTATGTTTTGTTGATATCACTTTCTTTGGCAGAAGTGCTGAAGTAGCTAACCAATACCTAAGAAAAGGGAGTAAAATCCTTGTCGAGGGAAGATTAAATTTTGAACAGTGGGTCGACCAAAATGGACAGAAACGCTCTAAACACTCAGTAACGGCAGAGACTATGCAAATGCTTGACTCTAAGGGAGATAATGGCAGTAATTATAATGCTCAGTCTAATGCTCCAACAGAGAACACAAACCAAGGTGGTGGCTACAATGCACCTGCCCAAGGTCAAGCACAAAGCTATCAACAGCCGCAGCAATCGCAGCAACAACAGCAGCAGCCAAGTTATAATAATAACCAAGCAGCAGCACAAAGTCGTCAAATGCCAAGTAGTGAGTCAATCCCAACGATTGACATAGATGAAGATGAAATTCCATTTTAATAAATAGACAACATAAAAGGAAATACCATGTCAGAAAAAAGAAAATATAAAAAAAGATATTGTAAATATTGTGAAGCAAAAGTTGACTTCATGGATTATAAAGATACAGGGGCTCTTCGTTTCTCTCTTTCAGAGAGATACAAAATTATGCCACGTCGTTTAACAGGTAACTGTAAGCGTCACCAAGATATGATTTCAGTAGTAATAAAACGTGCTCGTGCAGCAGCATTAGTTCCATACACTGTAACTCGTAAAGCAGTTATAACTGCACCATTTGAGAATCTTAGATAGAAACTTCTTCAAGACCTCTTTTTAAGAGGTCTTTTCAAGTAAACTTACTTTTTTATTACATTAGGAATATTTTTTGCTTTGTTTATAATAAAAGCACTTATATGAAAAAAATTATTCTCTTTGTTTTGTTTACACTTGTCCTTTATGCGAAGAGTTCTGATTACTCTATCATCGTGCATAAGCCCTTTAACTCTGCCCTTTTAGATATCACACAAGATTACGATAGAACAATTACGGCTGTAGGTTTTTCAAAATCATATAAACAAAACTCCAATACAGCTATCTCATATAGTGATGCTTTTGAGTATCTCTCAAATCATTCCAATAAATTTGGTTCACAAATGCATATTATGAAAGTAGATAGCAATGCAAAAATTATTATCTCAAAACTTTCACATCTTTCAGAATTCAATGAAGCTACAGCAGTTGTTAAAACATCTTCAAATGGCTATTTTATAGGTGGATATACTCTTTCAGGTTCTCTTTTAATTGTTAAAATGGATGCCAATGCAAATATAATTTTTTCTAAAACATTTGGCACAAAAAACTACGATAGAATGAGCAATTTAATTCTTATGAGTGATGGTGGTGTTTTAGCTGTTGGGTCTTCAACAACTTCGAGAGAAACGAGTGACAATATATTTAATAGTGGTCTTGGAAACAACGATATATTTATAACTCGTTTTGATAAATCTGGACATCAACTTTGGAGTAAAAAGTTTGGTACCAAATATGATGATAAAGGTGTTGATGCAGTAGAAGCACAAGATGGCTCTATACTTGTTATAAGCTCTACATCAAATGAAAAAAAACGAGATGTAAATTTTATGCATTTAACTGAAAATGGTAACAAAATATGGCTAAAGCACTATATAAAAGCTATCGATGATGACAAAGTAATCATCCCAAAAAAGATAATCAAACTCAAAGATAATAATTTTATAGCTGTACTCACACAGTATAACCATATGCAAAAAGAACATATTAGAATAGTAAAGTTCGATTTATATCAAAATATACTACTTGATAAAGAGATTTATACAACCTATCCAAGTGTAATTAATGATATAAAAGAGTACTCTGATGGAAAACTTATTGCAGTAGGATACATAAAGGACACTTTTAATACAGATGGTTTAGCCATGATACTTGATTCTAACCTTAGACTTTTAACGCAGGAGCATTATGGGTCAGAAAATTATGATGTTTTTAATGCTGTTAGCATACTCTCAAACTCTCAAGCAGCAGTTGCAGGTATACATACAGACAACAATTCACAAGAGACAAATATGTGGATATTAAAATTAAATCGTAATGCAAAAATAGTCCAAATAGCTTCGAATAATATAGATATTTACCAAGAGTTAACAGATATATTTAAAAAAGAGATATATAATGGTAAACTCGCAATCAATAAGGATTTAAGTTTTGAATTTCTTGATAATGCACTTCTTTTTCAAACTGGTCAATATCAATTAAATCAAAAACAAACAGAGTTTCTCAAAACTTTCTCACAAAAACTTTTACCTTTTTTATATAAAAATAGAAATCTTATTAAAACAGTCTCTGTTAATGGACATACATCAAGTGAATGGAAAAGTGTTAATTTTGATACCTCTTACCTGAATAATTCAGAACTCTCTTTGCAAAGAGCCTATGCAGCACTCTCATGTATCTATAAAACACAACCATTAAAAATTAAAATATGGTTGCAAAAGATACTGGTAGGAAGTGGTTACAGTTATTCGAAAAATATTAAGTATTATACTATTGAAAATAAAAAGAAGTCAAGAAGAATGAATTTTAAAATTATATTAAAATAAGGAAGACTAAACTCTAAAAGAGTTTAGTTTAAAAAGTGATTAACCACAAGATGGTACTTCACCATCTGAAGCATATTTCCAAACAAAGTCATATAAATTATTTACATCTTTTGGTTTCATTTTATTAATTTTTTTCTCACCATGTGGACAAATTGTTTTCCACTCATCTTGTAGTTTACCAGAATCTTTTATAGAAGCCCAACCTTTACGATCATGCTTTGTAGCGAAAACCGCACCATTTTTTAGACCATCTTTTTTACATACTTTTAATTTTTTAAGATAGTACTTTTGACCATGTTTTGCATCAGCCATTGCACTTGTCGTAAAAACTGATCCTGCTACCATTGCAGCTAGTAATAATGAAGTTGTTTTTTTCATTTTATTTCCTTTTGTTGTTTTTAAGTCTATGACATATTACACCCTGTTATATAAATAACAGATTAATCTTATGTAATTATTGAAAAACTTCAAGTCCTACTTACTTACTATTCACCTATTGCAGTATGTTTTTCTCTAAAAAACAAGCGTATTTTATCTTGTTTAAGTTTTTTATAGAGCTTAAATTTTGCTTCTTCTAGCTCTTTATCATTATATGAAAATTCATTTTTTAAATTTTCATCATCAAGACCTGCTCTATCCATTGCAAAAAGTTTTAACTCTTTTTTTGTTAATTTTGCTTTTAACATAGCATATAAAGCTTTATCATCCACTAGTAAATCAACAATATTCATAACACAAAATTCAGCTAAGCTATCTCTAAAACTATTTTCATTGTGATATTGTCTCCAAATTGTACTTTCTAACATTTATATTTTCTCCAATATTAAACTTAAATCTTTCTCTTTTATAATAATATTTGCCTCTTTTTGCAAAATTTCTCTCGCACAAAAGGCGACTCGTGTACCTGCATATGTGAACATACTCAAATCATTTGCACCATCACCACACACCAATGTTTCTTCTTTACTAATGCCAAGTATATCTTGTAAACGTGTGAGCATATCACCTTTTGAGTGAGAGAACATCATATCTCCACCCACTAAGCCAGTCAGCTTTCCATTTTTTTCATGTAAAATATTTGAAAAGTCTGCATCATATCCTAGAATATCTTTAGCATATCCGGTTGCTGTTCTAAAGCCTCCACTAAAGCAGATAACTTTTATACCTCGGCTTTTTAACTCTTTGATTGTCTCTTTTGCACCATTCATATATGGAAGATTTCTACTAATTTTTTCTACTATAGAGTAATCAAGCCCTTTTAAAAGACCTACTCGCTGCTGTAGAGACTCAAAAAAATCAAGTCTTCCACTCATAGCCTCTTCCGTGATTTTTGCGACCTCTTGACCAATTCCAAGTTCATGGGCAAAAAAATCTATCGTCTCTCCATCCATTAATGTAGAATCGAAGTCAAAAACAGCTAATTTTAAACTCATACTTACTCTCTTTTGTTATAATATCGCAATTATAGCGAATTAGGATTTTTTTTGTTTGACACACTAATAGATAAGCTCAATAATAAGAGTTACATAACACTAGAAACAACACCTGGACACTCTGCACTTTTTACTCCAACTATAGATAAAATTGAGGCATTAGGATTGCACGATTTAGTAGATGCATTTTCTACTACAGATAATCCACTGGCAAAATTAAAATACAATGCACTATTTGCTGCGAAGATGCTCCAAGACAGATTTAACAAGCCAGTAATTGCTACTATGAGTATGCGTGACCGTAACAAAATAGCACTTCAGTCTGACCTACTTGGTGCAAATGAAGTTGATGTGAGAGCCATCTTAGCACTTACAGGTGACCCAGCTACTATGAGTGACCAACCACATACAAAAGGTGTCTTTGAGGCAGACAGTTCTCTCTTACTTGACATCATCTCAGCCTTTAATTCTGGAATGGACTATGCAGGAAAACCTTTGACTGTGCATCCAAAACCACTTTACCCTTTTGCAGTAGTAAATGCCTATGCAAAGAATCCAAAAATTTTGCAAAAAAAGATACAAAAAAAAATTAAACATGGTGCTATAGGCATCATTACACAACCTGTTTACGATCTACAGAGTGCAAAAGTTCTTTTGGAGATGAAAGAAAATGCAAATCGCGAATGCTGTCCTGATAAGAAAAAAGCTGAACTTATTTTTGGTATATTTCCTATCACAAAACTTCGTACTGCTCAATTTTTATCAGCTCATGTACCAGGTATCAATGTTCCAAATATATGGATAGAAAAACTTCGAATTGCTCATGAAAGAGGGAGTGAAGAGGAGTATAAAGTTGGATTTGAACTGTCAAAACAGCTTTTTGAAGATATTAAAGAGCTTCATCCAAAAATACATCTCATGACAGCAAACCAATTTGACATAGCAAAAGACATACTACTATAAATAAGGAATAAAATATGATAGATTTAAAATTATTACAAAAAGATTTTGATACCGTAAGTGCAAAACTTATGCGAAAAGGTGTTGATACTACTTTACTTGAAAACATAAAAACAAAGTTTGAAGCATTAAAAGTAGCAAAATCTAATTTTGAGGCACTTCAAGCTGCACAAAATACTATGAGCAAAGAGTTTGGTATTTATAAGAAAGAAGGTAAAGATATAGGAGAATTAAAAGCTCGTGTTGATGCAAACAAAATAAAAGTAGCTGATGCTGTTGAGATTCAAAGACAAAGACAAGAAGAACTAGAAATAATAGCCATGGCTGTGCCAAATATCCCTGATGACTCTGTTCCTGATGGAGCTGATGAAAATGACAATATAGAGATAAAAAAAGTGCTCACGCAATCTTCATTTTCTTTCACGCCAAAAGAGCACTGGGAGTTGGCAGAGCAAAATGGATGGATAGACTTTGAACGTGGTGTGAAACTTGCCACGAGTCGTTTTTCTGTGAGTTTTGGAATGGGAGCGAGATTAGAGCGTGCACTCATCAACTTTATGCTTGATTTCAACAGAGAAAGGGGTTTTGATGAAGTAAGTGTCCCTGCACTAGTAAACCGTACGGCACTAGAGGGAACAGGACAACTTCCAAAATTTGAAGATGACCTCTACAAGATGGAGGGACAAGAACTTTTTCTTATCCCAACCGCTGAAGTCCCAGTAACAAATCTCTACCAAGATGAGATACTCTCAGAACAAGAGCTACCTAAAAAAATGACTGCTTATACATCGTGCTTTAGAAAAGAAGCAGGCGCAGCAGGTCGAGATACTCGTGGTATGATACGCCAACACCAGTTTCATAAAGTAGAACTCGTAGCACTCTGTGCACCTGAAAAAAGCGAAGAGATCTTTGATGAGATGGTAGCATGTGCCTCTGACCTTTTAACGGCACTAGAACTCCCACATAGACTTGTGAACTTATGTACAGGTGACTTGGGTTTTGGTGCAGCATATACAACTGATTTAGAAGTTTGGTTACCAGGACAAGCAACATACAGAGAAATCTCTTCTATCTCAAACACAAGAGACTTCCAAGCTCGCAGAGCAAAAATAAGATACAAAGATGGAAAGAAAAATAGCTTCGTCAATACGTTAAACGGTAGTTCTCTCGCTGTTGGTAGAACTCTCGTGGCTATTATGGAAAACAATCAAAACGAAGATGGAAGTATAGATATCCCAGAAGTGTTAAAACCTTATTTAGGAATGTAACTTGTTTTTGAGTGATGTTTTATAGTTCTATAATTTTCAGATCCGATTTTTTGCTTATTTAGATTTAATGGCTTTCTTATATCTTTCTTTGAACTCTAAAAAGATAGTATCCTCTCATAAAAAAAATTTGATTTGATTTTAAATAGGACAATTCCTGTATTCTTTATTTTTATAGCATTTACGTTAGAATGTTCCTTAAATAAAATACTTAGAAAAGTTGAGGATAACTTTATGAAGCAAAATATATTAGAAAATGAAGCTTTAATGCGCTTCCCTTATTTACTATGTGAAACTGATGAAAAAGATATAATTTTATATGCTAGTAAATCTTACTTTGAAATGACAGGATATTCAAGTGATGAATTTATTGGAGCATCACATAATATTGTTTTTCATCCCGATGTGCCTGAAAGTTATTTACTTGAAGGATTGAAAGAAGCCAAAGAGAAAGGTTTTTGGACAGGTCATATTAAAAAAATTCACAAAAATGGCAAAAATTTTTTTTGGGTATATGTGACTATTTTAAAAAGAGTACTACCATCAGGTACCGTAACTCTAACTTTTATAAGTATCCCACCAATATCGGGAGAGAACCGACCTTGTGAATAAATTTTTTAATAATCCTAAATTATTTCATTCAAGCTTTGATTGGAGTAAAGTTCATTAAAAAAAACAATCTTAATTGCTAAAACAGTTAAAATAAAAATTTACATACTTGTCAAACTATTGTATACTAATACTTATAAAAGGTTTATAGAAAATATATTCAAAGCTCTTTAGCTACCAGAACAAAACCAGTACCGTAAAATCTCTTCTATCTCTAACACTAGAGAGTTCCAAGCAAGACGTGTAAAAATATGTTTTAAAGATGGAAGTATAGATATTCCAGAGGTTTTAGAACCTTATTTAGCGATGTAATCTACTCCTTTTCTAGTGAATAGGTAGATCGAACTGCCTATATACTGCCACTTTTTCAATCTTTCTTTTTACCTTCAAATACTATAAATATGACGAAGAACTTCAACTACTTCGTTTTGGGATAAAAGCTAGTAATTGGATTTTGATGTATTATTATTTTAAGGACTGAAGACAAAGAGAAAAGATACTATCGAAGCCATACTCTGACTTAGTGAGACAGGTAACTTGTTTAAAATATGAATGCTTAACAAAAAACTTACTTTGAATATTTTTCATTTTTGTATCAATAATCAACTGATAAGTGAGAAATCTTGATTTATTGAAAACTGATATGGCAAGACTGGAGTGTCCATAGAGGTTTGGTTACCAGGTCAAAACCAATACAGAGAAATCTCTTCTATCTCAAATACAAGAGATTTTCAAGCTCGTCGTGCAAAAATAAGATACAAAGATGGCAAGAAAAACAACTTTGTAAATACACTAAATGGAAGCTCTCTTGCTGTTGGTCATACACTTGTAGCTATCATGGCAAATAATAAAAATGAAGATGGAAGTATAGATATTCCAGAGGTGTTAAAACCTTATCTAGGTATGTAGATTCCTTGTCATTCTCGTGTTTGACACGGAAGTCTCAAATTCAACTGCCTATTAGCTGCCAGAATTATGTACTTTTTAAAATAGTAGGTATGTCAATTTCATGCGAATTTGTTTTAACATTTAATACTTCGACGACAACTATTTTATCATTATCATTGTAGTCTACATCCACATTCTGTTTTATTTTTCTCATATTTCTATCAAAGTAGTTTTAAAAGCTATATAGCTTTTAGAACTGCTTCATAATCTGGAGCATGAGAAATCTCAGGAACTAGTTGTTTGTAAGTTACTTTTCCATCTTTGATAATGAAAATAACACGCACTTCAATACCTTTTAATATACTACTATCTATCAATGTTCCATAAGTTTTTCCAAACTCTTTTGTTTGAAAGTCACTTGCAATAGTTATATTTTTAATCCCATGTGCAGCACAATAACGACTTCCTGCAAAAGGTAAATCCATTGATATAACAGTGACTTGGACATTTGTCATCTTAGCTGCTTTTGAATTAAATGTACGTGCTTCCATATCGCATACAGGAGTATCAATGCTTGGAACAACAAGTAATACTTGAGTTTTTTCAGTCTTACCACCAACTATAATCTCTTTTAAATCACTAGTTATTAATTTAACAGAAGGTGCTTTATCACCTACACTTATTTGATTACCCGTAAGTGTAACTTTAGCACCTTTAAGTGTTACTGTTTCATTCGTCATTGCATATATTGAAGTAACTGCTAAGAGACCTACCAATACTATTTTAAATAATTTCATTTATTTCCTTTTTTTTAGTTTGTCCATATAATATGATTCGCGCTAATGTATCATATTTTTTATTAACTTATTTAAAAGATAGGCTCAATTAACATAAAGATTTGAATCGCTTGATAGCTTATCTACAAACAACACAAGAGAATTCCAAGCACATCATGCAAAGATATGTTACAAAGACAGAAAGAAAAATAGCTTTGTAAATATGTTAAACGGGAGTTCTCTCGCTGTTGCAAGAACATTTGTAGCTATTATAGAAAATAATCAGAATAAAGATGGAAGTATAGATATTCCGGAAGTTTTAAAACCTTATTTGGGAATCTAATTTTTAAAAGTTTTACAAAAAAATTATCATGTATCATTCCATGATTCTATATGTATTATTACTATTTTAATATTCACTTTTTTTTAAATATTTTGTTAATACTATACGTAATTTATTTGCATCTAGAGGTTTACTTAAATATTCATCCATTCCAACTTCTAAAAATTTCTCTCTAGCACCTTTTAGTGCATTGGCTGTAAGTGCAATAATAGGTGTATGTTCAAGTGAATTTTTTTTCTCTATGCCCAATATTTCTTTCGTTGCCTCAATCCCATTCATAATAGGCATATTTTCATCCATTAATATGGCATTATATTTATTCTTCTTAAATTTTTCTATTGCTTGCAATCCGTCATTTGCAATGTCATACTCAAGACCAAACTCTTCTATAATAATTTTCATTAGAATTTGATTTGTTTTATTATCTTCAACCAGTAGTATATTACCAAAAAGTTGTACTTTATCATCAGGGACATTGTCTGATTTTATCTCTTGAATAATTTCAACTGGTATAGAAAAATAGAATTCACTTCCAACTCCAAGTTCACTTATAACTTGGAGTTTTCCACCAAGTAGCTTTACAAGTTCCGAACTTATACTCAGTCCTAGACCTGTACCTCCAAACTTTCTTGTTGTTGAGCTATCTTCTTGTCCAAATGGAGTGAAAATTTTTTCCTGTTTATCTTCTGCTATTCCCTTGCCTTCATCTTTTACTGAAATATTTAAGTAGCTGTTTTCATAACTTATCGATACCACTATAACTTTACTAAAATCTGTGAATTTTATAGCATTACTAAGAAGGTTTGATATAACTTGTTTAATCCTATGAGGGTCACTTTTTAAATAATCTGGTAAACTTTCATCTATCTTTTTGATAAGCTTTATATCTTTTTCTTTACACTTAGCATCAAAAAGATATGTCACTGCTACAAATTCTTTTTTTATATCAAAATCAATTTTTTCAATATCAAGTTTACCACTTTCAATTTTTGAAAAATCTAAAATATCCTCAATTGTATTTAAAAGTGTTTGACTAGAGCTTTTTACAATATTTAAATACTGAGATGATTCTTCGTCCTTTGATCTCGTTTTTAAGATATCTATAAAGCCTACAATTGCATTAAGTGGTGTTCGTATTTCATGAGACATATTTGCAAGAAATTCAGATTTTGATTTATCTGCTTTTTCTGCATATTCTTTTGCAATATTAAGTTCTTTCTCATCCTCTTTTTGTTGTGAAATTGTCTTTTCTAGCACTGTTTTAGTTTCAATAAATTCTTGATATAATTTATCTCTATTAATACAGCCAAATAATGACCAATATGTAGTCTGTTCTTCATCTAAGCAGATATTGGCTACTACTGGAACTTTTTCACCTTTAGATGTCATCATTGTAAGTTGTAATTCTTCAGCAGAAATTTCATTGATTAATAATGGGTATACATAACTATCAATAAAAATATTTGAGGCCTTAGTAAATATATCATCTATGTTCATTTCAGATAATTCTTCTTTCTTCCAACCAAGTAAACTCGATGTATGTTGGTTAGAAAAAATGATACCTCTCTTAGAATTCGCAACTAAGTGAGCAGAATAAAAACTATCAAGACAAGCCTCCACATAATCACCTAGTCCTGATTGCTAACTATAAAATCTATAAGTAATGGGGAGAGTAAAGTTGGATGAGTCATATGGAGACAGTGACCCTTAGCTTCAATTAATTCTAATGTACTATCTTTTATATTTTCAACTATATAATTTCCCACCTCTGGAGCAGCCAAAGAATCATTTGAACTTTGAAAAATGAGTGTTGGTTTAAGTATATTTTTTAACATAGATCTATAATCAGAAAAGAACGTGGCTTTAGCAAATGTTTTTGCAACGATGGGGTCTGTACTACAAAAACTATCTGACAACTCTCCAAGAAGCTCGGAGGAGTTCCCAGCACCCATGACTAATGGAGCTAAATAATTTGCCCATCCTATATAATTTTTATCCATTAAATTTATAAGTTCTTCTAAATCTTCTCTTTCAAATCCACCTTGATAATCTGGTGGTATGTTCAAAAAACAAGGTGAAGGGCAAATCATTGTAATATCTGAAATTCTATCTCCGACATTTATAGAAGCGATACCCGCAATAATAGAACTTACTGAATGTGAAATTATTGACACATTGAACAAATCTAAAGCTACTAAAATTTCTTCAATATCTTTTGCATAACCATCAAGGCTTGCATACCTTTCTTGAGAGAAACTAGCTAAATCAGATTTACCAGACCCTACATAATCGAATAAAATAACTTTAAACTGTTTTTCAAACTCTGGAAGCATAAATCTCCACATATTTTGATCACACCCAAAGCCATGTGCCATCAAGAGTGTTTTCTCACCAGTTCCAAAAATATTAATGTTATTTCTTTTCAATATTTGCTTTATATCGTGACACTCAACATTTTCATTTATCATAATGTAGAACCTTTATATAAAATGTATTGTTAAAACACTTTCATTTTAAATCTATTATAACAGATATATCCTAATATTATGTATAAAATATTTATTATAAAATATTTTTAACTATTAATCTAAGCCTTTTTAACGATACTAATTATATACAACAAAATAATAGCACCAATTGTAGCCATAATGATAGAACCTAATAATCCACCTGTTGTTATTCCAAGCAATCCAAATACAAAGCCACCTAAAATAGCACCGATAATTCCCACAATAATATTCCCAATGAGTCCAAATCCTCTTCCTTTCATTATGTTACCTGCAAGCCATCCTGCCAGTGCTCCAATTGCTAAAAATATTAGTAAGTTAATAATATTCATAATTTCTCCAATTTTAATTTTTTCTAAAAAGGTATATACCAACAAAAAAACTCACAGCACCTACAATGTAGAACTTCATAACTTTATCCGTATCTGAGCCTGTAACAGCTTGTGTTATCTGTGAACCAACAGAACTAGACAATTGATACCCCCATACTGCAAGGCCAATTCCTAAAATGATTAAGCTAATTCCAATTATTTTCATCGTAATTCCTGACTCCATTGCCATATTAAACTCCTATTGTACAAATATTTTTATTTATTTAGAAACAGTATAGCATAAAGATAAGTATTATTAAATACTAAAAAAACATGGTAACCTAAAATTTTAAAACCTTATTCATTAATATGAGTCTTTAATTTTGAATACTTATAAAAAAAGTTATCTGTATGTTACTTGTTTATGATAGTATTTTTTTGCGAGGTTTAGAAAAAATGAAAATTATTATAATAAGTCTCTTTTTCTTTTTTAACTTAAATGCTGACTACAATACAACATGTATAGAAAAATCGAGCCAATTAAATAAATTGAAATTGCAGAAAGATTCACTAGTTGAAAATGTAGCGGCTTATATGTTTTCTTGGAATGCAATTAATTATTCAAAAGATGAAGATAAAAAAATATTAGCACAAAAAATTCGTATTTTAAAGATGGAATTAAAATTATGTATGCGTGAGAATAAAAATTGAAGAAAACATTACACCCCCTTTTAGGGATATAATGCTTACTCTGTTACATCTTTTAAAATAGACTCAAAATCTTTTTGAGCTTTCATAAGAACAGCTTTTGCTTCTTTGTTCTTAACTTGAGCAGAACTTAACCAATTGTATACAGCTGGAAATCCAACAACAATTTTGTCTTCATCTTTTTTCTTGTATACCATTGTAGTACAAGGAGCGAATGCTGACGCATTTGGTCTACTCTGTGCCACTGTATAAATAACTTTTAACTTACAAATAGAGTATGTATCGTAAAAGTCATATGGTGACTCTAATTTACCCTCTTTTGTCAACTCTTCGTTTAGGTCTAAAAATGATGGCATAACAAAACCAAAAGGTTCAAAACCAGCTTCAAGATTCATCTCAAACTCTTCTTTTGCATCAGCCCAATCTTCACCATCTAAATCCATTTCATACATAGTTATTAAGTTACGAGACTCTTTTAAACTATCTTCACTATTTTTCATTTTTGCATTAGGAAGTGCTTTTTTAAGAGCTTTAATTAAGGCAGTTTCAATTTTTGATAGAATTTTAGTATCTGAAATTCCTAAAATTTTAGCTTGTGCCTTTGATGTCAATATAGACACATGTAAAGTATCTTCATCTTTTGATTGATAAATACCAATACCCATAGGGGTGATAACACCTGCTTGAGGATACTTGTTTACTAATTCTCTTGCTAAGTCAATATGATGGACAGTCATCAAAGTAAAAATTTTAAATGTTGTTTTTTTAAACTGTTTTGTAAATGGTAGATTCATTTCTGAATTTAGATCAACAGAAAATCCACTTTTTGTTAAAGCCTCTTCAATACTGTTTGGTGTAATTTTTCCAGCTTTATTCTCAACTGTAAAAAGGTGCATATCCCCTTTTGCCTGTAGTGTAATAGCAGTAAATAATACAACCATTAAAATCAATATTTTTTTCATTTTAGTCCTTTTTATTTTTAAAATTTATCCTAAGAGGATTAAGGGACAATATATTCCCAACCCTCTTTCATTCTCTCAACAACCTCTACTATACCAGCAGTAACAATCTCACTACCTTCTATAATATCTTCTTTTTTTATCTTTTGTGATCTCATTGAATTAGAACAAGCTACAAACTCTACATCATAAAGCATCAAAGCCTTAACTCGTTGAGCAATTTTTTTGTTACTTTTTACTAAAGCCTTTATGCCATGATAATATGCCACTATTCGCATGTGAACATTTTCAGGACCATAAAACTTTAAAACATTATTTGCAGTACTGAGTATATGGTTAATATCTTCATCATTACCACTTTTAATCGAGAATAATATCTCTCTTGGAGCATCCATAGATGGTTTTGGTTCTGCAAATTCAGTCTCAGCAGACGCAATAATACACAAGCTTAGTAAAATTAATATAAACTTTTTCATTCATATCCTTTATTTTATATTTTTGGTTAAAAAAACTTCTTTCCATTTTGAACAATATAACAATCTAGTCACATAACATCGACCATATTCATAAGAGTAAAAATCCAATGAAGCAACAAGGAGTATGTGAAAATTTTTAATAATATATTTTATTCACTGTCCCACTCTAGCATTCTATATGCTGTTTCTACATTTTGTTTATGAATAGAGTTGTAAAAAGGTATATTTTTATACTCTTTTAATACTATGCTATTGACTACATCGCCAATGTCCTCACCAGATTCTAACATATTTTTAACTCTTTTTTTTAGTTTTACTAAATAGTTGTATGTAAAATTTACAGATTCTTTACTTACCATTGTTCCATGACCACCAACAATGTAATCAACATCTAACTTTTTTATTGTCTTAAGTGCTTCTATCCAGCCATTTATATCTCCATCTCTTAAAGATGGAAGTCTTTCATTAAAGACCAGGTCACCAACAAAAACAATTCTTTTACTTGGAATATAAATGTAAAGATCACTATTTGTATGAGCTTTATGATTTATACTTTTTATGAATATTTTTTTTGTATTTATATACAGGGTGGTTTCGTCATCAACCAAAATACTTGGAAATATTTGTGTTGTTTTTTTATATGCTTCAGCAGATATTCTTCTTTGCATTCGTGTGAGTTTTACCTTAGCTAAATCTTTAAATGCACTTGCACCTATTATTTTACTGCCAAGAGTTTTGTAAAAGGAGTTTCCTAACCAATGGTCATCATGAACATGTGTATTTATGACATATGATACAGGAAGGTTTTTGATTGTTTTTATTTTAGAGTATGCTTCTTGAGCATATTGATATGTAGGACCACTATCTATTACAAGATAGCTAGTCCCCATATTAACAAAACATGAATTGGACATGTTTCCATTGTTATGCTTATCCATCACTTCTGGTAACCCAAAGAAGCAGTAAGTAGTGCTCTTGCCAACTTCTTGGGGTTGAAGCTTGTAATCAAAGGAAAGGAGAGAATGAACTAATACAATACTCAACAGAAATGATTTCAAAGCACAACCTTTAGATATAAATTAGAATTTAAATTGATATTGAGCTATAAATGCATTGTCTTTATAACCACCATTTCCATTCCATGTAGATGTATCACCATTAGCAACAATGTAGTTTAGTACAACTTTATGCTGGTTTCTCATACGTTTTGCCTTACGAGAAAAATCACTATATGGTGAAGATATAAATATATTCGCACCTAAGTAAGTATTTGATAAAGTTGTCGAATTTCCAACATTATCAGATGTCGCTTGCATATGCTTAGCTACTAACTCTAAAGTAGGTAATACAAAATAACCTGCTGTTGCAGTCACTACTTGCTCATTCCAATCTTTTTTACCTTTTAAGTTCTTTGCATCAAAAAATTCTGCTTTAAGACTTAATTTGCCAAGGTTAGAATCTACACCAAGGTTGATGTTTGAGTAATCTTCACCACCGGCAACACCACTTGGTCCCTTTGCATTTTCAGAAAGTGCATATGAAGCTTCAAAGTGGATCTTTTCAGTATAATCAAACATACCACGAACGGCATAAGAGTTTCCACCATTTTTTGTTGATGAAGCTGAAGCTGAACGATTAGCTTGATTTGCAATCATAACATCATAACCGAAACCTTTCCAAGGACGTTCATGTCCCATTTCAAAACCATTTACTTTACCATTGTTACCTAAGAACATGTCACGACCTGAAATCATAAGACCTGTATTTCTCTCAAGTACTAGCTTTTTATCAAAACCACGTTCGGCAATATCAAGATTCCATCCTGGCATAGTAAATCCCATACCATTTGGCATTTTAATAAGACCAGCTTTTATTACAAATGCAGGATCTACATAATATGAGATAAATGCATCTTTAATAACTTTTGGCATTGCCGCACCATCACCAGTTTTTAAGTTTTCAGGAACACCTGCTTTTGAACTATACTGATTAAAATCTAAAAATACTTTACCGCGAACACGTCCTGCAATATATTTCCAACCAAGTCTAATACGTTGTGCACCAAACGCAATCTTAGAATCTTCCCCACTTTTAATAACGCCGTCCCCACCACGTGCATCTAATTGAGCAAAACCATAAAATATAAGTTTAGTATCAACATTACCAACTTTTTTCTTCATCGCATAACCAGCTTGTGCTGATGTACTCATTAATAGAATTGCAGCTACCCCAGTAGCTAATTTAATCATACTTCTTTTCATTTTCTTCCCTTTATAAAATAATAAAACTATGTTTTATTCACATCTAAATTTAGAGAGCACACAAGAACAATACTCTCCCCCTCATTAACAGCTTCTAGAACCTTTGACAGGACAACCACAATCATAATCAAGGAGAGTAACGTTACCCGCATTACTCACATCAACAATTTTTTGTTTTTTAATATAGTCTCTTGTAATATCATAAACTGCACGTATTTTATCTTTTTGTAAATTTTCTCCTGCATTTTGCAAGTTCCCACCCCAAGATGAAACTACATAAGTTTTCTTCAAGTCTATTGGTTTTCCTCCTATCATCAGTTTAGAAATTCGCTCACCACTCTTGTTGGCTACTGCAATACTATATGTAACACCACCAAGACGACTCATGTCACCACCTTGTTGCAAGATAGGGTTAGCATTAAAGACATTATCTGCAATGTCTTCTAAAAGGTTAGCAATCTGTTTCCCTTTTAAATTAAATGTATAAACTTCTGGGTATGTAATACCACACATTTCATATACATTATCCATTAAAATATCATCTCCTGCAAGAACTGTTGTTCCCCATCTATACCCTGGAGTAAATGATATATCACACTTCATCTCATCCATAATAGCATCATTTATCAACTGGTCAAAAGTTGAGAAAAAAGTATCTCGTTTGTAAAGAATATTTTTAGTTTTCCCTAAAACTTCATTAAACTCTTTGTCAAATGGAGCATAAAGTTCATTTACAAGTTTCACCCCTGCTGGATCTGCTGGAATAAGATTTGATGCTATTGGCACAAGTTTGTACTCATAGTCAAGAACTTTACCATTTTTAGCATTTATATCTAAACGCCCAACAAATTTACCATGACTTCCAGCTATAACTATAACTGTTCCATCAATAACAATTGGCTGTGGTGAAGGGTCATGCGTATGTCCACTTAAGATAAAGTCTATGCCTTTAACCTTACGAGCAACTTCTTGATCTACACTAAAACCATCATGAGAAAGAACTACAACACAATCAACTTTGTGCTCATTTCTCAACTCATCTATATATTCTTGAAGAGTGTCAAGTCTTAAACCAAAACTCCATCCTTCAGTAAATTTTTTAGGATTTGCTGTTGAAGTATATGGGAATGATTGACCGATGATACCAATCTTGGCACCACCTCTTTCTTCAATCGTATATGGTTCAAAAATAAGTTCTTCATACTCATCGGCAAATGGATCATTTCCTATGATATTTTGAGTAACAAACTTAGCATCTAACATCTTTATAAGCTCTTTAACTCTCTCTTTACCATAAGTGAACTCCCAGTGACCGACCATAACATCAACACCAAGGTAATTTTGTGCTTTTACAATCGCTTCACCACGAGTTTTGAGTGCAACACCTGTGCCTTGCCATGTATCACCAGAATCAAGGAATAAAACATTCTCAGCCCCTCGCTCTTTTCTTACATGATCAAGATAAGTTTTCATATGAGCAATACCACCCATTTTTCCAAACTTTTTAGCCAATGTTTCAAAATCAATATATGTATCAAAATATGCATCTAAACTAGATGGCTCTAAACCATAGTGTTTTGCAAAAGCTTCTCCACAAAGAAAACCAGGTGTACCAACTAAGTTTGGAGCAGAAATCAAAGTTGACGGTTCTCTCCAATAAAGTGGTTTAATATGTGCATGAATATCACACATATGTAATAATGTGAAGTTACCTTTAGCATTAAATGCATAAATATCTTCTAATGCTAAATCAGCTGAAGTTTTTGAACTTGCCATGCCATTTGTTGCAGCACCAAGTCCAAAAATAGCAGCGATATGCATAAAATCTCTTCTTGATATATCCATTTTCTATAATCCTATCTTTTTAAACCAGGAACTGCTATCTCAGCTCCCTTTGCTTCATCTGTTAAGTATACTTCAAGAGCAACCATTTCTGGTGAGCCAATTGGTATAACTTTTAAAAGTGCATTTTTCATACATCCTTGAAAACGACGTTGCAGTGTTCTCAAAGACGATTTTGTCATTCTATATGCTGGCCATGTAGCAGCAACTGCAACACCATGTTTACCTAAGTCAGGTAATGGTTGTGTTCTTAAAACTCTACCTACAATATCGGCTGAGTGACAAGAATTACACGAAAGACCACGACCACCACGAGCAGTCATATATGTCTTTTTACCAAGAGCATATGCTTCTTTCATCTGCGAATTTGCATTTATATTTATATTGCTTTTTTCACCATTTGCAATAGATTTTGCATAAGCACTCATATCAAACATATTTGAACTTTTAAGTTTAAATGGTTTATACCCATTTTTACTCATAAGACCTTGAAGTACTTGATCTACACCAACAACTTGTTTAAAATCTGGCAAATAACGAGGAAAACCAGCAATATATGCAGGAAGATTATCTTCACTCACATTTAAAAATGCCGCTAAACCTGCCTCTCCACCACAATATTCAGCTAAGAGTTCTTCACCATTAGCAACCATTAAATCTGCTGGATTATTCTCCAACATTTCTTTGTAAATAGCACGATCGGCATCACTCATTGCAAATTGTTCACCACCAAAAGATAGTGATGAAAGCATTACAACAGATAAAACTATTTTAATTCCTGTTTTCATGGATTATCCTTTTGGTTTAATCTTTTTGCTTTTTTCGTTTACTTCACCTGTATTATCAGTATATGTAACAGTTAGTTTACCTTTACCATTTATTTTCATATATGTAGTGAAAACAGGGTTTGTTGAAAGAGATTCCCAAACAGTCATATTTGTAATTTCTTTACCATTGTAGTTGAACTTAACGCTATTGATATACTTTGCTGGTATAATTTGTTTCGTTTTCTTATCTTTACGAGTACCTGTATCCATTGGATGCATTACCATAAAACTAACTTTAACTATCTCACCATCTTTAAATTTTTTTGGTTTGATTTTAATTAGTGACTTTCTTGCTTCTGCCATTTTTATTTCCTCAATTTATTATATTTTTTTATCAATCTTTAAAAGTTTGGTTAAAAATCAACCACACCCACCGATAGTTACTTTCACACTTTGAGTAGCAATTAAAAATTCACCACTACTTAGTTCTACTAAAGCTACTACATTTTGAGTTCCACCAAGTTTAATACGAGTTGAGAACATTGCTTTACCATTTGCAGGAGTTAAGTTAACATCTATAGAACGTGCATTAAAGTTCTTATCAGCCAAGATATGAATAGCTTTAACATAGTCACTATCTGTCATTGGAGAATCCACTTCTATAGTTACAGGCACAACTGCACCATTTTCAGCGATTTCTGGAGCTTTAAGATGTACTTTACTTGAAGCTGTTGGTACTTTTCCACCAGTGATTGCATTAAGTGCTTCTTTATATGGCATTGCATTTTTACTTACTGGAGCACCAGCGAAACTTATTGATGGAGCAAGTGCACTAGCAGCTGCAACAACACCTAATTTTTTAAAAAAATCTCTTCTTTGCATAGTATTATATTCCTTTCTATTTTGGAGATACTATATATGATGTAATATCACATATTTCTCTTGTTGTAAATAACTTAGTTGTTAGGTTAACTGTCATGTGTGTTTTTGGGTTATCTATACGAGGATCAGCAATTTTTTGAAAAACAAATTGATTATCTCTTGCACCTGAATCGATAAACATGGATTTATATCCAGTTAAATCAGGACCAATATTTCCAGCAGCACGTGCACCTTCAATATTGTGACATGCAATACAATTGCCATACTGTTTAGCTGGAATTTTCATTCCCGGCAAGTATGTTTTCCCTGGTTTCATTTGCTTACGTGATAAACCCTTTGGTGGATTTTTTTTTGCTTTTTTACCATTTAAGTTATGGAATATAAAAGCACCTCTCGCGATAGCATCAGAATCTGTTGTAATACAATCAGCTGGCATCTTATATGCTTTAGCTGGTGGCAACAAATCTTTCTTTATCATCTTACTTGCGTTTGGTTTCTCAATTACACCGCTATAATCAGCAGCAAAAAGTGAAGCCGCTACAAGAAGTGACATCATCACAGTTTTCTTCATTCTCGTTCCTCCTATGTAATTTCATAATGAGTATAACTATGAAATGTAAAATAAATGTAAAATTAATATAAAATTATATTTTTTTATATCAGTTTTGTATAATTTGGAGACATAATGTATAAAAAGTTACTCCCTTTTTTATAAACTGAATCTATTTTCAACTCTATCTTTTCTCTTTCTATGATAGATTTTACAATATTAAGCCCTATTCCAAATCCACCTTTACTTGTATCTTCTCTATAGTAACGGCTAAAAATTTTATTCGTTTTTTTGATACCTACCCCATAATCTTTGAAACTTAAATGACAACGATTATCTTGCATATATAAAGATATGTCTATATCTGAGTTTTCATAAGAATATTTTATTGCATTGGATATATTATTATCAATGAGTCTTTGAAGTTGCTTTTCATTCATTAAAACAACACCACAATTTTCTAGTTTTGCATTAATAATAATATTTTTCATTTTAGCAACTTCACTAAAGTACTCTATTCTATCTTCTAAAAAAAATTTAATGTTTATTTCATGTCTATCATATTTAAGTCTTTCATGTTTTATGAGATAATCCATATCGTTGTATATATTTGAGAGTACTTTTGTGGCTGCTTTCATACGTTGCATATATTTATTTTCTTCATTTTTTCTATTGTATAAATCAATATTTACATTTATAATAGATAAAGGTGTGTTGATTTCATGCATAGAATCTTTTATGAAATTATCAAGTTGTTTATTCATTTTTTGAAAAGGTTTTGCAAAGTTTTGTAAGAAAAATATACTTAAAATAAATACAAAAATAACAATTGTAAAAAGGACAATCAGTACTTTTTCATAAACAATTGAAAAAGAGAGCCTATTTTTAACAATAAGATATTTGGCTCCAAAATATCTATTTTTTGGTAATTTTATAATTAAATAAGCATTATTGCCATCTAAATGATATCCATCTTTAAAGTATGCTATTTTATACTCAATTAATGAAAAAATAGGTTTAAAACTCTCATCATAAAGTCCTGATTCAAAAGTTTTAAAACGGGGATACTCAAAAAATGCATCATTCTCATCATAGTTTTGCATCGCTTTTACAATAAGAAGTGATTTGTTTTTTAGCAGTAGCTCATTTTGCATAGAGTGTATCTCTTTCATATACACCATATAATAAAATAAAGGAGCTAAGAGTATGCTCGATATTAAAGCAGTGTAAATTAAAGCATACTTCGTTGAATATGTACTATCGTTCAATAATATACCCTAAACCACGTCTATTTTGAATAATTGATTCAGGAAGTTTCTTTTTTAAATTGTTTAACTGTACTCTAATGGTGGCTGGTTCAACATATTCACCCCACACCTCATCTTGAAACATCTCTGTTGAAACAACTGCATTCTTATTTTTAAGAAGCACCTCTAATATCTCTTTTTCTGTTTTACGAAGTATTATTTCCTTAGAATCAGCAACCAATTTACTTTTTTTCAGATCATAATTAATATTAAATCCAAGTTTTATGATACTGCCATCATTGTCTAGGTAATTTGCGAGTGCTTGATCTATTCTCACTTCAAGCTCTTCTAAATCAAATGGTTTTCGTATATAATCACAACAACCTCGTTTATAACCCTCTTTTAAATCATTTACATCAGTCATTGATGTTAAAAATATTGCAGGAATTTTAATGTCATCGAGTCGTAACTTTTTAAGTAAATCGAAACCAGTCAGCGAAGGTACATTTATATCTAAAAGAAGTAGATCATAACTTTTGTCATACACACCATCATAAGCATCTTGTCCATCCATAAAACCATCTACTTCATACCCTAAATCTTGTAAAAACTCTTCAACACTAATACGTAAAGAGTACTCATCTTCTAATAGTAAAATTTTCATTTTATTTTCCCATCTATTTTTTTAACTATTTTTCTATTAAGCATCATTTGAATTAATTCATCTTTAGAAAAAGTATCAAATTTTTCATATGCCTCATCTAAAAATACTTGTCTATCCTCTTTATCAATAACATCCAATAAATAGACCAAAGAGCTTGCCTCATACTTCTTATAAAAATTGTTTTCATACTTCTCTTCTCTAACTATATTGTACATGCTGTTTCTTGTTATATTGATTAGAAATGATATATCATCTTCTGGCTTTCTAAAATAATCTACATATCTCTCTGGCATTACAAACACAAAACCACCAATTACATTAGACTCTCCATCATACATATGTTCGTAAAAAATATACTTATTATCTTTATGCATGACTCCATTAAGCTTTAATTCTTTAAAGTTTAATGTATTTAAAGTTTGTATATGAGAGTTATTATAATTTCTATTAGCTACTACATAATGATTAACTGCTAAATTTTGCATCATTAAAACAGCTGTGCTCATATATTTTACATCCAATAAAACATATAAATCAACACCAATAGTACTAAAAAACTCTGTAATAGATTTAAAAAAAGAGATAACCTCAACGAAACCTAAAAATTTACCATTTTTGTAAATAGGAACAGTGGCTTTAATACCTACTCTTCGCCCTATTTCTATGGCTGTTCGAGGAGTTGAATGTGTATCAAAATATTTCAGATCGGTTCTAAAGTCGCCTATTGGCATTCCTGCATAAATGTCATCCCAACTTCTTGCAAAAATATTGAGCTCTTTTGTTATGAGCTGTGCTCGAATACGTCTATCCGTATTTTTCATAATACTAGAGGAAATGTTAGATAAGATCTTATATCCTGTATCTTCATCATCATCTTCTAAGGCATCAATAAGAGCAGAATTTTTTGAAAGTAACAGAGCTACTTGTAAATCATCCATATTATGATTTTCTAATTGATTCTCAAGAGTTAAAGTTAACTGGTCGAGAATATTATGAACTTTTTGTTCTTTAACATCTTTTTTATAATAAAAAACAAGCACTACTATAATGGCCTGAGTATTTAAGACAGAGATTCAGCAAAGTTAATTTCTAATATCGTTAAAATATCATGAAATTAATGGAGAGAAATATGAGTCGTAAAAAAGGCCAAACTTATAGTGCGGAGCAAAA